>Ga0214923_10002048_pt1 | contig 27572 bp, 27 predicted proteins | sample LL1510_MetaG_FD_177993 | JGI IMG/M metagenome (GOLD analysis project Ga0214923, IMG submission 177993) | Freshwater microbial communities from Lake Lanier, Atlanta, Georgia, United States - LL-1510 | ecosystem: Environmental > Aquatic > Freshwater > Lake | place: USA: Georgia | collected...
AGCCTGAAAATCGAGAATCGTGAGTCTAGACCGCCGTTTTGGAGGTCAAAATGTCTCTCGGATTTGAGTCCGATGCAGTGGAGGAGCTGTTTTTCTGAAGTGATGATTCCGGCAGTCCAATTCTTGTAGTGGTGCTTGAGGGTAGATCCGATCGCTTGGTAAACAGGCTTGAGTTGCTCAAGCTCATTCAAGCGGACTCCATAAGGAGGGTTGGTGACGATCAGCCCTTTTAGTTGAGTCGCTTGGGTCTCCTCGAAGGCTTCGGCCTTCACCTGGATGCGATCCCCCATCAGTCGGGAGAAGCCGGCATTCTCGAGATTGGATTTACAGATCTCAACCGCCCGAGAATCGCGATCGGAGCCAAACATCAAGGGGAGCTTCGCAGGCTCCAGGATGCGCTCGGCACTCACTTCCTCAAAAATGCGCTGAAATTCTTCTGGGTCATGCCCCAGCCAGGCAAAAAAACCAAAGCGTCGTCGGTACAATCCGGGCGCTGTACGGGTCGCAATCATTGCAGCCTCGGTAAGGAGGGTGCCCGAGCCGCAAAATGGATCGAGGAATGCGAATCCCTCATTGCAGAAGTATTGCCAGCCCGCCAGCAGGAGCAACCCCGCCGCAAGGTTTTCTTTGATCGGTGCTTCGAGGGTCTCCGAACGGTATCCGCGCTCGTGAAGGCTTGGACCCGAAAGGTCGAGGTACACTTTCAGGATCTGATCATGCAAGTGAAGGCGAAGGGTAATGTCGGGCTCATCTCGGCTCACGGATGGACGGTCCAACCCCTTCGATCGGAATTGGTCGACAATTGCATCTTTCGCCTTGAGTGCCCAAAACTGGGGATTTACGGGGATTCTTCGGGGCTTTGTCGAGCTCTCGGTGAGATAGACCGCAAACGTGGATTCTGGAGTGAAGAGTTCGTTCCACCGGATTTTCGAAACCGCCTCGTAAAGTTCCTCGGGTTTGAAGACGTTTTTGCTTTTGCCCACCATTAGAAGCACGCGCGAGGCGGTTCTGAGTTTTAGGTTTGCGAGATAGGCAGTCTTCAGGTCCCCTTCGAATTCAATCCCTCCGGGATAGGTCGCGGTGATCTTGGCCGGCAGTTTTTCGATCTCTTTCTTCAGGACTTCATCAAGGCCACCTGGGCAAATGGCAAAAAAAGTAGAGGTGCTCATCGCGGGCTCGGTTCCGCGGTTGGGGTGGGTGATGGACTGACGGTGTCCTGGGATCCGGTGGCTTCTGGATTCTTGGGAAAGGCGTAGAGCGGTGTGGGCGGTTTTTTTACGCCGCATGCGCAAAGGGATAGGATCGCGAGAACGAACATTAGCTTCATGTATTGTTTCACCACTTCACGGCGAGACCGATGGCAATGCGGTCAAGTCCGGCGTCGCACCGAAGGTACCATTGCGGGCCAATATTATAAAGGATTCCGGCACCAAGATTGGGTTGAATCCCTGAAATACTGGCGAGTCCAGCTTCGCTTGCATTGTCTGCGGCGACCACCCAGTTGAATTGGGCACCCACATGTCCGAGGGCTGCGAAGGTCTCAGAGAGCTGAAGGGTATAGAGAAGCTCTGCACGGATCGGGATGACATCGTAATTGTCAAAGGTTCCACTTAAATTGACTCTCGAATAGTATCCGAGTCCCGCCTCAAGAGAGAGAGCATCCTGGGGCTGGTAGCCCTTGAACCAAAGGTCGCGATCGATGATTTCGTTATAGTACGCGGTGAATCCATTGTTCGTGATTCCGGGAAAACTGAAACCGGACATGTTTCGGAACGAGCCGACGCTGATCCCGATCATATGTTCATACTTGATCAAGGGTGAGTGTTCCTCGATACCGGGCCCCGCACTTCCGCCCGAAGTGTCAGATTCCCGGGTTGTGGACTCATTCTTGAGGTTTCTCGGACTGGTCGAGGCATCGAGCTCCTCATCGAACTCTTCCACCGATTTCGCAGTGATGGGTCCTTGGATCTCGGGCCCTCCGGAGCCGTCGTCACCGAGGAGTGCGGGCGCATTTGGATCGGGTGGTTCCTGGCCGGTGATGGCTTCCGAACTCTCATCGGTCATGTCTGCGCCCCCTTCGGTGGGAATGGACGGTTCACCCGCAGTTCGGGCTCCAGCCTGAGGGGTGGCTCCTATGCCAGATAGGCCGGCCGTTGGGGGTAACCCTGCCGTCGCAAGAGCTTCGGAGGGAGCAGGAGGGGGCACGAGATCCGCAATCTTTTCGGCGGCCAAATAACGCTTCTCGAGTTCGAGCTTTCCCTCTTGATCGTAACGACGGATTCGCTTGGCGATGATTTCCTTCGAAGCCTCATCGGACTTCAAAACCCGAAACGCCATGATCGGACGATCACCGATTTGAATGAGAAGGACATTTCCGGTTCTGGGCATGGCATTCTCGAGCTTGAAACGGTATATCCTGCCTGAGCGACTGACTTCCTTGGGAATGATTCCCAGCTGTCGGGCATCAATTGCAGGAAGCGTCTCAGCTTCGGCGTGACGGCAGGAAAAAGCCGGACATGCCAAGGAAATCAGGATAAAAAACAAACTTTGACGGACAAAGTGTTTCGTCTTCAAACCAGAATCCATTGTAACTTATGGCACCCAAAGCTTCCATTTTTTTGCTGATTGCGATCGTGTTCGGAGCTCCGGTGCACGCGGGTTCCGCTTTGGATGCCGGCATCCGGGATGCCATCCTTCGAGGGGATTGGTCTCAGCAGGTGCTCCTGCTGGGGCCTAAAAAAGGTCAAAATTTTGAACACGATCTTCAGCTGGCCAAAGCGCTCCTGCAACTCGAAAGACGCGGAGAGAGTCTGAAGCTCCTGAACGGGCTTGCTCAAACCTTCCGGGACGAGCGGGTAACGAAGCTGATTCGCTCTGCGGGCGAGATTTTTTTTCATCAGGAAACCTCGAATCTCTATTTTGAAGGATTGCGTTTCCTCGCGGTTGGGAAATTCACCGATGCCCGGGAACGGTTCGATCAGGCGCTTTCTAAGGAGCCGGGAAACACCCTCCTGCTCACGCGAATGCTGCAGGTAGAAATTCTTTTGGACGCCCCTGATTCTGCCGCGGGTAAACTCAAAGAACTCCAGTCCTTGGCCCCGCCATCGCCTGAAGTAAAGGCCTATTCCTTGAAACTGGCTCTTCTTACTGAAGATCGAACAGAGTCCCTCCCGCAGCGCTACGCGGTTTGGTTAAAGAAACCGTATCCCACGGCTGAAGTGCCTTTTGTTTTTACGCTGGAGGCGCTGAAGCGAAGCGGGAGGATGGATGAAGTGAAATCCCTAGCGAGTTCGGTATTAAGAGAACATTCGGATTGGGGATATGCGCTCTCCTGGCTACATACCTTTGCCGAACTTCCGACTTCATTCCGCCAGAAGCTCAAAAATCAAATCGACCACGAGTTGAAATCCCGTGATCGATTTGAAAAGTCTCTAGAGTTCAAGATGAAACAGACCCAGTATTTCTGGGTGGGCTACATCCGTTACGATGATTTAGTGAAGAACGCCCGGTGAAGGATTCGGACCACTGCTTCGGGTGGCGCCCTTCTCCTTTTCGAAAATTTCCTGACAATCAAGGCACAGTGTCGCGTCCGGGCGAACCCGCAAGCGCTTCACCGGAATTCCTGCGTCACATTCTTCGCAGATTCCAAAGGTGCCAGCCTCAATACGCTGAAGACTGACCTCGATTTGAGCGAGCTCTGTTTTCCAGTGACGGCTCATTCGCTCTTTGGTGAACCACTCGCCTTCGACGTCAGAGCGATCGATCACGTCTTTGATCGATTGCTCGTCTTCGATTGGAGACGTCTTGTTGAGGGATTGAAGATTCAAAATCGTTTTCTTCTTGGCCAAAAGCTCGGACTTCAGCTGAGATACGGTTTTCGGATTCATGGAATCTCCTTATTTTTTTGAAGCCGTTTTTCTAGAGGGTTTCGAAGGCAATGTCAATCTGGGAGCTGCAATCAATCCAATTTGATAGGCAAATTCAATCAATTTGCATGAACGCTCTGCGTCGTCAGCTCAAAAAATGCTTCAGAATCCAAGAGCGCCCCGATATGGTTCGCTCGTGGATTCCCAAAATTGGTTCTCCCAGGAGGAGCTCATGTTCACGATGATTTTCTTTGCTGTAGCCCTGTTGATTTTTCTCCCTGCGACCTTCATTACCGTCCAACAGGGAACGGTTGCCGTTCTCACGATTTTCGGAAAGTACTCGCGGATTTTGCGCCCGGGTCTGAGTTTGAAGATTCCGATTTTCGAATCGGTTTTCTCGAGAATCTCACTTCAGAACCAGTCGGTGGAACTTCAATTCCAGGCAGTGACCCAGGACCAGGCGAATGTGCACTTCAAAGCCATGCTTTTGTATTCGGTCATGAATGCAGAAGAAGATACCGTGAAGAATGTGGCCTTCAAGTTCATGGACTACCGGAGTTTCATGCAGACGCTGGCCCGAAGCGTGGAAGGCAGCATTCGCTCTTTTGTGGCGACCAAGCGACAGTCCGAGATTCTATCCCTCAGGGGTGAAATTACCCGCGCGGTGAAAGACAACATGGATCATCATTTGGCCGAGTGGGGATACCACCTCATCGATCTGCAAGTGAATGACGTGACTTTCGACGAAGAAGTCATGAGGAGCATGAGCAAGGTGGTGGCTGCAAACAACATGAAGGCTGCTGCCGAGAATGAGGGGCAGGCCCTGTTGATCACCAAGACCAAGGCTGCGGAAGCCGAGGGGAATGCGATTCGCATTCAGGCCGAAGCTGAAATGAATGCCGCTGTCCTGCGGGGTCAGGCCGTAGCCCGATTCCGGGAAGAGGTCGCGAAGGGGATGAGTGCCGCCGCAGGTGAAATGCAGCGATCCAACCTGGATTCCTCCTTCATCCTGTTCAGCATGTGGACCGAGGCGCTCAAGCAGATCAGTGAAAACGCCAAAGGGAACATGTTGTTTTTGGATGGATCTGTAGATGGCATGCAGACGCATTTGAGAAACCTCATGGCGCTCAATTCGAAGAACCTTTTTGATTCGGAGAACAAGAATGGCAAATGATCTGGTGATTACCGATGTGGTGGTCGGCTCGGGGAAGGAAGCAGTAAAAGGGGCGCTGATCAGCGTCCACTATACCGGGACCTTTGAGGATGGTCGCAAATTTGATTCCTCACTCGATCGCGGAAGGCAATTGGAATTCGTACTCGGGAGCGGCCGGGTCATCAAAGGATGGGATCAGGGTCTGTTGGGAATGAAAGTCGGGGGAAAGCGAAAACTCTGGATCCCTGCGCATTTGGCTTACGGCGAGAGAGCCGTAGGGCCGATTCCTCCGAATTCAAACCTCAACTTTGAGGTCGAGCTTTTCGAGGTTCTTACTCGGGACGAATAAGGGAAGATGGCTGTCCAAACCCTTAAATTTGCAAACCAAAGCGGGCTTTGCCCAAAAAAAGCCCGCTCGTGCTTTACATTTGGGCTCGGACATCCTAATTTCGCGTGAAAATTGAAAGAGGTAGGTGAACGTGGGGAGCCAGAAAATCTTTATTGCAGTGGCAGGGAACATTGGGACCGGCAAGACCACGCTGACCCAAATGTTGGCAGATCGATTCAAGTGGGATGCCCATTTTGAGTCGGTGTCCGACAATCCCTACCTTTCCGACTTCTATAGCGACATGAAGCGCTGGAGCTTCCCGCTTCAAATTTATTTCATGACCCATCGGGTTGCCGCCCATCAACGCATTACTGACGGAAAGTCCTCGGCCATCCAGGATCGCACCATTTACGAAGATGCGCATATTTTCGCACGGAATCTTTTCGAGCAAGGCTTGATGGAGGAGCGGGATTACCGGAACTATCTTGAAGTTTATCGAGTGGTCACGGATTCGCTTCAGCCTCCGATGCTGATGATCTACCTGCGCAAGTCCCTGGGGCGTTTGAAGGAACAGATCAAAAAACGGGGTAGGGATTACGAGCAGGACATGCCCTCTGATTATCTTGCGAATCTGAACCGCTATTATGACGAGTGGATCGAGGGATACCGCATCGGAAAGAAGCTCGTAATCGACAGTGACCACCTTGATTTCGTTGCGAACCCCAAGGATTTTGAGTCGATCTGTGACCGGGTCATCGGGTCATTGGATCAGCAAGACCTCTTCCTTTCCCGCTAGGATTTTGTTTCAATACAAATATGAGCTTCCTCACAAAAACGATCCCCATCGTCTTGTTTGCCTTGCTGTCGGCGTGTGCTTCCGAGCCGGTGGCAGTCGAGGATTCAGGATACGATCCCGAACTGGATGGAGGGTCAAGGAGTGGAAAATCAAAGTACCAGATCATCAACGAGTCCTTTGATCGCGCCAAGCTTGCGCCATCCGTTTCGGATTTTGACCTATTGGATGAGTTTCGGCCCAAGACTCGCTGTTTTTTGACTCGCTCCTCTGATCCCAATTCGATGAACGAGGTGGTCATTCGTCAGATGACAGTGACTTTTGCGGGCACACCCGCTTATGGTCCCTTGTTTCCGGGTGAGCCCGATCGGATTGAGACCATCTTGGTTTTGGGCAAGAATACGGCCTGGGTCAATGGCACGAACCTCACAAATGAGAAGCGCCAAGTATTTGAATTGCACACCATCGGAAACACCCTCGTGATTCGCATCAAGGAAAATTCATTTGGTATCTATCAAGACTTTGGAAATCCGGCGGAAATCTGGCTCCAAAAGGGCACGGATGGGAATATTTTCCTGAAGATCTTCAAGGTTGACGCTGAGCATAATCGGGCTGAGGCCTCAGTCGGGTACTGTTTCAAAAAATAAATTCAAAGAAATTCAAGCTTTATCCGGTTTCCACCGAAGAGCGCAGTGGAGGCCGTATATGGACCATCATTTCAAACGGGATTTGAAAGCAGTATCACTGGTTTTCGCGATTCTGATTCTCGCCGGATGTTCTTCATCCAAGGTGGATTCGAGTTCGGAAAATCCCGAGACTGCAGCAAGCACCGAGTTGATGAGCGATGACCCCATGGCTGCCGAGGCGGGTGGATCTGCAGTTGCCGAAGCCAACACCGATGCAGTTCCCGCCGCTCCGACAGAAGAGGTTCCAGCGCCTCCCGCGGATTTGGCGTCAGCTCCTACCGAAACTACGCCGCCCCCAATCCCCGATGTTACGACTTCGGAACCAAGCACACCCCCTCCGATCGTAGAAGAGCCGAAAACGGCCGAGTTGACTCCGCCACCCGTACCCGATTCCAATCCAAGTCTTGCTCAAGAGCCAGCGCCGACATCGCTTGCGGCAAGCACCAATCCGCCTCCGGCGCCGATCGAATTGCCGCAGGTGGACTCCCAGTCTCCTTCCACCACTTCATCGGTGGGGAGCGTTTCGGGTGAGCTCACCCAATATCGTGTGAAACGCGGAGATACCCTGATGAAAATTGCTTTTGAGAACTATGGGGATCTGTACCGCTGGAAAGAGATTCTCGATGGAAACCAGAATACGCTGAAGGATCCGAATGAGCTGGCCCCTGGAACCGTATTGATGTTGAGTGGCGCCGGAATGGTCACCATTGAACGAAACGGTGAAAAATACCTGATCAAGACCGGGGACACTCTGGGCCTGATTTCAAACGAGGTTTACGGGACTCAGGCCAAGTGGAAGAAGCTTTGGGAAAACAATCGTCAAATGATCAAGAATCCAAACCGGATCTATGCGGGTTTCAACCTGTACTATCTGCCGGAGTCTCGGATGACCCAGGATCAATCCCTTCCATTTAAGGGATCTGAGGAACCTTCTCAAGTGGCGACCGGACCGGGCGGTGGTGATGCCGAGCGGGTACCCAACTCCGAGAAATAAATCCTCAAAATCGTGTTGGATTCGGATCGGGATCCTTGTTAATCTCGAGTCCACCTATGAATCCACTTAAGAACCGTGATTTCAATCCTGACACTCTCCCTGGCGAATACAATGTGGTCGCTCTCTGGACCCGTTTCAGATCCGAGCGGATCAATGCAGGGGTTTTTGCAGGAATCTTTGCAGGAATCATGATGCAGGTTTTCGGGATGGGGTATTGCATGATTCAGGGCAAGGACCTCACCACTCCGATGCGAATTTCCGCACTGCCGATTTTGGGTAACGCCGCGATGGCCTACGGATCGAGCGCGGGAATTCTCGTGGGACTTTTCATGTTTTTCCTTCTTGCAGTGGTTCTGGGAACCACCTACGCCCACTTCACCGGAACCAATCACAAGTGGAACCGGTTCGGCATGGGGCTGACCTGGGGCGCTTATTCCTGGATTTTCATCACATGCCTGTTCAGCCCGGCATTCAGGGCCTATGAAGAAGCAGCCATTCCTCGGGGCGTAATGTTTTTCGCTTGGATGGTTTTCGGAATTTCTTTGATGAGCGTGGCTTGGTTCGACAAAAAAGGCCCCGCAAAATAAGGGTTATTCTTCGTTTTTTTGGCTCGTCGCCCGCTGAATGATGCCCGTGGTGCTTCGGCCCTCAAGAAACGGGATGACCTTCACGGCACCCCCTCTTGCCTTCACCTCTTCGTAGCCTACGATCTTTCTGACCTCATAGTCTCCGCCCTTGACCAGTACATTCGGTGTGAGCTTGCGAATCAGTTCGAGAGGGGTGTCCTCTTCGAACCAGGTGACATAGTCTACGGATTCGAGAGCCCCAATCACCTTACAGCGATCCTGAAGAGGATTGATGGGTCGTGAAGGACCCTTGAGTCTTGAGGTCGAAGCATCGCTATTGAGCGCCACAATGAGCAGGTCACCTAGAGACGCGGCCTTCTCGAGATAGGTGACGTGTCCGGCGTGCACAATGTCGAAACATCCATTCGTGAAAACGACTTTTCTTCGTCCACGCTTCTTCAAGAGTTGTTCAAGTTTTTTCGGGTTTAGGATTTTCTTGCGAATCATGAATCTTGCATCGTTTGTTTCAGCTGGATGCGGCCGAGGCGATCATGGGGCCTGTAGTAAAACCCCAAGCCCAAACATAGAGCCCCAATCATGAAAACGATCGAGCGCAGGAACAGCGAGCGATGATTCCTTTGAAACTCGAGATTGAAGAAGTTCTTACCAATCGAGTTTCCAAAAAGCACTTCTTGAAGGGCGATGAACACCCATTGGGAAATCATGAAAAAAAGCAAGAACTGGGGAAGGTTGTCTCTGAGGATTCCCGAGTCCAGTTGGAACTGAAAAAGGAAAAGGGCGGCAAGATTGGTTCCAATCCAAAATCCGGCGTGAACCACAGTGTCGAGTAAATAGGCGAACACCCGCTGTCGGATGAGGGCCGGAGGTTCCTGCGCTATTGGAGCACTTCGGGGAGCGGTTCGGCTCGACACGGTTGTGGGCCGCGCACCTGCGCTCTTGATGGGGCTCACCATCGGACTTGAAATGGAAACCGGCGAGGGTGATCCCATTGCAGTAGAAAGAGAAGCCTTGGGGGCGCTTGGATTCTGAAGTTGACGAGCTGTCTTCAGCTGCGTTCGAACCTGAGGAGGCAACTGGGTGGTGAATCGCGGACGGCCCGCTGCGGTTGCCCCGGTTCCCATGGGTTGCTTGGCCTTGCTCTCAGGCGCGTAGGGGAGTCCGTCCGAAAACGGATGAAACCCCATTCCCTCGTGCAGTGGCTTGAATTTGATTTTACCTTTTTCCATAGTGATCCCCAACCAACACTGAAATTCCGAATAAAGCGGCGGTTTCAGCCCGCAAAATCAATGAACCGAGATGCACCCTCTTTATCGCTTTGTTTCCGGAGACCGTCAATTGCAAAAGCCGGTTGCGTTCGCTCGGTGAAAAGCCGCCTTCGGGGCCAACCAGGAGTGCGGATTCCGGGGGTGGGGAATGAGGCAGTGCGTGCGCTAGATGACTTTCGGAGTTCTTTTCATTGGCCAAGGTCTCATCGAGCCAATAGGTCAGAAGATCCGGGTTGGTGAGGGCATCGAAAGTGACGGGAGGCTTTACCTCCATGCGGTCAAGTCGACCGCACTGTTTGAGTGCTTGATCGGCGATTCGTTGCCATCTTTCTTGAAAAGCCTCGGCGCCTTTCTTGTGAATCTTCACGACTGTGAACTCTGTTTCTACCGGGGTGAGAGATCGAACGCCGAGTTCAACGGCCTTCTCAACCACCCATTCCATGGCTTCACCCTTGATGATGCTCATCTTGAGATGAATCGGAAGGGAAAGAAGGCGTGGATCAGATGTCGGAGTGGAGGTCAGTTCGGCAAACACCCGTTTATCCCGAAACACGAGCTTTCCTTCTGCAGAATGGCCGTGACCATCCAGGAGTTGAATCGAATCCCCGGGCCCGAGTCTGAGGACCGAGGTGAGGTGCTTTGACTCGGACTCTGGAATTTCAACCAGAGCATTTCGGGAAGGAAAAAGATCGGCACAAAGGACCCTGCGCATTCCTGTTATTTTAGTTGAAGACGGGCCAAAAAGCGAAAAGAATCATCGATCGCCATTTCAGATTGGGTGGGCCAAAGAACTCTCGAGGACAGGAGCAGGCCGTGATTCCAGGTAAAAAGTGGGATCACCGGAAGGTCCCGGCGAAGCGTTGGAAGAACCTGCTCCAATGAAAGTTTTGAATCCTGCGAAAAGCTCCGATCGAGTTCTGGATTCGAATATGAGAAGTAATTCCTTCGACCCTTGCTCATGAAAAAATCCGCAACTGCTTCCTTGGGATTGCTTCTGGGAATCCTGGATCCGAACAGATCGAATTCGCCTTTATTAAGCTTGCTGAAAAAAAGTGAGGGCTCGAGAGGGATCACCTCGATGCGTATTCCAACTTGTGCCAAAGCCGCACGAACCAAAAGCGCCAACTCATTCCCCTCCCGAACCGGGGTGGTCAGGTAGGTGAGTTTAAAGCGGACCCCATTCGAGTCGGGAATGAGCCCGGCCCGACTGAGTTCTTTTGCTGCCTCGGCTGGATCGCCATTGCCCCCTCCCTCAGGAAGGGCTTCAACGAAGCCGAAATACTTGTGCAGGATCCATTCCGAGATGGGGAGCGCCTTCTCTATGGCGCGGCGTACTTCGGGTCGCATCAGAATTGGATGACGGAGGTTGAATCCCAAGTATGAAAGATGAAAGCCTTTCTCGACGATTACGGTTTTGCCCGAGTCCCGATAATGGGCAGTCTTCGAGAGAGACAGGGAGTCGAAGAGGACATCCGCGCGTCCGGACTCGAACAGTAGTCCCCGACTGAGGTCATCGCGAACCACCTTGAATTGTATTTCTGGCCGGGTCAGATCAGGCGGGGTCAGAGTGAAGTCCTCGAGGGAATCCTGAGGGTGGGGCCGATATCCGAACTCCGTAATCAGCGGCAGAATCCGTCGGGCGGTCATGTCAGGGTTTTGACTTGGGTCGAGCGTATTGGGAATGCGGTCGATGAGTACCCGGATCGGGGCTTTTCCGGTATCCTTGAACAGGATCGGATATGCCCAACCCATGAAGAAAAAACCAAAAACCCAGCACGCAATCAGGAGTTTCTCGATCCTGTGGAAAGGGTTTTTTTGCTTGGGTTTTTGGCTGCTTATCACGCCACCCACCATAGCCCAAGAGCAGCGGTTTCAAAAGTTGGGAGTTCGGCTGGATCCTTGGGCGGAATCCCAGATCCACTTTTGGAAGAAGGTCTATACCCAATACACGAGTTCAGACTATTTGATCCATGATTCCATCAATCTCGCCCATGTCTACCGGGTTGTGAAATCCGAAGGATCCGCTCAGAGTGAAAAAACCGAAGTGCGAAAGCAACTCATGCAGATTTCGGCTTTGGGACCCGAACCCGTGCGTCCCGACAGCCTGGAAGGTCCACTGCTGGAACTCTACACGGTCATGGATGCGATCGAAGACCCGAGAGCCTATCAATTCGCCGCAACTCCCGAGCGCCTTCGGATCCAAAGCGGACTGAAGGACCAACTCGAGGCCGCGTTTGTGATATCGAAGCAGTACCTCAGGAGGATGAAGGAAATTTTCGAGGAAGAGGGCGTTCCGCAGGAGCTCACTTTGTTACCCTTTGTGGAGAGTGCGTTCAACACCGAGGCGAAATCGAGTGTGGGCGCCACGGGGATTTGGCAGTTCATGCCGAAAACAGCCTTGCGGGACCTCAGGGTCACGGCTTCGATTGACGAACGACATGATCCCTTGAAGTCCACGCGCGCCGCCGCACGATTTCTGCGGAAAAACCACACCGCCCTTGGGAACTGGGGTCTCGCGGTCATGGCGTATCATCACGGCGCAGGCCTGGTTCAAAAGGCGATTCGAAAGACCGGAAGCCGGGATCCGATCACCCTGATTCGCGCCTTCAAGGACCCGCAGTTTCGTTTTGCTTCCCGAAACTATCTGTTTGAGTTCCTTGCCATGTGTGATGTCGATGCGAACCAGAGTCCGCTCTTTCGTCCGGGACCCGACCAACGCTTGCCCGAATTCATCACGGTGAGCTTTGCTGAGCGGCGTAAGATGGGTGAGGTTTTGCAACGATATCATTTGAACGAGCCGCAGATTCGCTTGTTGAATCCTCACTTGCGCGAAAAAATATGGTCGGGTGAGGCGTCGATTCCAGCGCACTATCCCGTCAGACTTGCCGGGATTACCCTTGAGGAGTTCCGTCGGCTTGAGTATCCTTGAAGACAGACATCTATGCCAATGTACATCATCGGGATCGCCGGAGGCTCAGGCTCCGGAAAAACGACCTTCACACAAAAAGTCCTCAGTCAGGTCAATGATTCCAAAGTGGGGGTCCTGCACCAGGATTCCTATTATCTTCCTCGTCCGCCGACCCATCTCAAAATCAACAATGAGCTGAACTTCGATCACCCCGAAGCATTTGATTGGGAATTGTTCAGGTCGCACCTGGAGCAGGTTCGTGAGGGAAAGCGAATCGAAAGTCCGGTTTACGACTACAACAGCTCCCGCAGGACGGCAAAAACCCAGACCGTCGGCCCGTGCAAGGTGCTCATTGTGGAAGGAATTTTCACCCTCTGGGATGAATCGATCCGGAACTTGTTTGATCTGAAGTTCTATTTGCATGTCGAGTCTGACATTCGTTTCATTCGCCGATTGTTTCGTGACTTGAAAGACCGCAATCGGACCCTCGATGACATCATTCGGCAGTATTACGATACTGTCCGGCCCATGCATCAGCTTTATCTCGAGCCGACTCGGCAATATGCCGACATTATCGTGGGCGAAGAGACCGACACTGCCGCAGCGATGCTTTCGGCCATGATCAAACAAAAACTCTACGAGCTCAAATCATGAAGGGCGCGATCAGGATCACTCCTTACGGGGGATTGGGCGAGATCGGGATGAATTGCATGCTGGTGGAGACGGCCAGTTCCGCAATCCTGATTGATTGTGGTCTCATGTTCTCGGAGCTCGATCATTTTGGCGTCGAGTTTGTAATTCCGAACTTTTCACATCTCCTCAGGAAGAAGGACAAGATCAAGGCGATCTTTGCAACTCATGGCCACGAAGACCACATTGGCGCCATTCCCTTTGCTCTCAAGGTCGGGATCCGGGTTCCGATTTACGCCTCCCACTTTACGACGTTGATGGTCCGCGAACGCCTGAAGGAGGCGGGTCTGGAAAACGCGGTGCCTTTGAATGTCATGAATCCCGGAGGTCCGATTTCCATCGGAGACATGACCATCACTCCGGAACGGGTGAATCATTCGATTATCGATTCTTGTGCGCTTTTCATCGACACTCCCATCGGAAAGATCATTCACACGGGCGACTTCAAGATCGACCCCTCTCCCCATTTCGGAGATGTGATGGAGTGGAACGTCTTCAGAAAAGCCGGAGATGAGGGTGTTTTGCTCCTGTTGTCCGACTCGACGAACGTTGAGCGCGAGGAAGAAGGCATCCAGGACGAGCATATTTCGGTGAAGCTCGAAGAGGTTTTCGCGAAGGCCAAGGGACTGATTCTGGTGTCGATGTTTTCCTCGAATGTCGGCAGAATGGCGAACCTCTTCAAGCTGGCTGAAAAGATGGGCAAGCGAATCGCGCTCACGGGCCGAAGCATGGAGCAGAATGTCCGCCTGGCGATGGAGCATGGGGCGATTTCATTTCCGCGCTCCCATATGATCGCGATCGATGAGATCGACCAATATGAGCGCAATCGAGTGTTGGTACTTTCGACCGGATGTCAAGGCGAACCGAGATCGGCGCTCAATCGGATCGCACACGATGAGCATGCCCATGTGTCATTGACTGAAGACGATTTGGTGATTCTGAGTTCGAGCCAGATCCCGGGCAATGAGATGCCCATCAGCAAGCTGATCAACGAGTTGTTTCGTCGTGGCGCTCACGTGCTTTACGATGCGATCGAGGACGTGCATACCAGCGGTCATGCAACGAAGCCCGAGCTGAAGAAAATGATTCAGATGGTAAAGCCCAAATTCTTCGTTCCCATTCATGGGGAATACCGGCACCTAGTGCATCACGCGAATCTTGCAGCCGAAAGTGGCGTGGCTGAGCAGAATGTTTGCGTGATTCAAAACGGAGAAGCAATCGAGCTCCGGCCGGATAGAATTGAAATGGTAGAGCAGATAACCGAGCTGCGCTTGCTGGTGGATGGTCGTGAGGGCAATGAGATCACGAAGGATCTGTTGCGCGATCGACGGCGGCTTGCCGAGACCGGGGTGGTGATCTGCATGCTTGCCCGAGAGAAGGAATCCGGCAAGATCCTAACCAAGCCTGAGATCCACGCCAAAGGGCTGGTGAATGCCTCCTTCGAGTCGTGGCTGGTAGATGAGGCCCTCACGGTCGTTGATCAGGTGATTGGGGTTTATAAGAAGGAATTGCGCCAGGGAGTGGTTGATCCGGATCTCGGAGAGAACATCCGAATTGAGCTGAGAAGGTTCTTCGAGAGAAATATCGGCAAGAAGCCCACGGTGGTTCCGCTGATCATGGACGTTTGAGCCTTCAGACCCTAGATTTCAACAAAAGTTCCCATTTTGTGGCCTTTTTGCTAGGCTCGGCCCATGGCATACCAACCGAATTCGATCGAACCCAAGTGGCAAAACTTTTGGGAAAAGAACCAAACCTTCAAGACCGAGGCGACTTCGAAGAAGCCCAAGTATTACGTCCTCGACATGTTTCCCTATCCTTCGAGCACCGGGCTTCATGTGGGTCACCCTGAAGGGTATACCGCCACCGACATCATGGCCCGCTATAAGCGCGCCAAGGGATTCAATGTCCTGCACCCGATGGGCTGGGACGCATTCGGACTCCCGGCAGAGCAATATGCGATCAAGACAGGTCAGCATCCCGCAGTGACGACCAACCAAGCCATCGATAATTTTCGACGCCAACTCAAGATGCTTGGATTCAGTTATGACTGGTCTCGCGAGATCGCGACCTGTGATCCCAAATACTACCATTGGACCCAGTGGATTTTCCTGAAGCTTTACGAGAAGGGACTTGCCTACCAGACTGAAGTCGCGGTGAATTGGTGCCCTGAGCTGAAAACGGTTTTGGCCAATGAAGAAGTGGTCGATGGCAAGAGCGAGCGGGGCGGTCATCCGGTCTATCGCGTGCCGATGAAGCAGTGGATGCTGAAGATCACCGATTATGCCGAGCGCCTCCTTCAGGATCTGGATGGACTCGACTGGCCTGAAAGCACAAAAGAGCTGCAGCGCAACTGGATCGGAAAGAGCACCGGACTTCAGATCCGATTCAAGATCGAGGGCGCCGCTGAACACTCCGAGATTTTCACCACACGGCCCGATACTCTTTGGGGCGTTTCTTACATGGCGCTTGCGCCCGAGCATCCTTTGGTCACGAAGATCACTACTGCGGCTCAAGCAGCCGCAGTGAAAAAATACCAAGAAGAGGCTTCGCAGAAATCCGAGGTTGCGCGGCAGGATGCTTCTAAAGAGAAATCCGGCTGCTTCACCGGTGCCTACGCCATCAATCCGGCAAACGGCGAGAAAGTGCAGATCTGGATTTCGGATTATGTATTGATGACCTATGGAACGGGTGCCGTGATGGCGGTGCCCGCGCATGATGAGCGCGATTTTGAGTTTGCGAAGAAGTTCAACCTTCCGATCAAGACCGTGGTCTCGGGTGGCAAACCGGATGAGTGCTTTTCGGGAGAGGGCGTGAGCGTTGATTCGGGTTTCATCACTGGCCTCAAGACCCCGGATGCGGTCAAAAAGGTGATTGATTGGGCTGAAAAAGAAGGCCTGGGCAAGGGCACGGTGAAGTATAAGCTTCGCGACTGGCTCTTTTCGCGACAGCGGTACTGGGGTGAGCCCTTCCCAATCAAGAAAGACAAGAACGGCACCATCATTCCGCTTAAGGACAATGAACTTCCGGTTACGCTTCCGGATGTGAAGAGTTATGAGCCTACTGGCACAGGCGAGAGCCCCCTTGCCGGCATTACCACTTGGCGCGAGATGAGGGATGAAAAGACGGGTGAGGTGTATCTGCGTGAAACCGATACGATGCCGGGATCAGCCGGCTCATCTTGGTATTTCTTGCGCTACATCGATCCGCACAATGACCAAGCGGCCTTCAGCCCGGAGAGTGAAAAGTACTGGATGCCAGTGGATCTTTATCTGGGCGGAGATGAGCACGCTGTCGGGCACCTGCTTTATTCACGCTTCTGGATGAAGGTGCTTTATGACTGCGGTGTGGTTTCGCACAAGGAGCCATTCCAGAAACTTGTCCATCAGGGGATGATCCTGGGTGAAGACGGCGAGAAGATGTCGAAGTCCCGTGGGAACGTGATCAACCCTGATGATGTGGTCAAGGAATACGGAGCTGACACGCTCCGGATTTATGAGATGTTCATGGGCCCGCTCGAAAAAGACAAGCCTTGGTCGACCCAGGCGATCGAAGGAACTTTTCGGTTTTTGAATCGCGCTTATCGGTTGTTTTACAATGAGGACCGAGCGAACGGAAACGATACGCTCAAGGTTGTGGATCGCCCACTTACGCAAGAGGATGAAAAAATCCTTCATCAAACGGTGAAGAAGGTTACAGATGATATCGAGGGAATGCGCTTCAACACCGCGATCTCGACGATGATGGTTTTTGTGAACCACTTTACGGCATGCGAGCAGACCCCTAAATCCGCCATGAAGGTGTTTGCTCAGCTCCTCGCCCCTTTTGCTCCGCATCTGGCTGAAGAATTCTGGTCAGTGTTGGGCGAAGCGACTTCCCTTTCCTATGCTGCGTGGCCAACCTACAATCCTGACTTGGTAAAAGCGGATAGTGTGACGATTGCCGTTCAGGTTCTGGGCAAGCTCCGGGGCACGCTCGAAGTCGAGCCTGGCACTGAGCAATCCAAGCTCGAAGCGATGGCCAAAGAGAATGCAGCAATTTTCAGGTTTCTCGAGGGTAAGCAGATAGCAAAGGTGATTTACGTGCCCAATAAGATCCTGAACTTTGTGGTGAAATAAGTCCGTAGGCCTGGCGTTGTCGATTTCGTGACGCTCACCTGGGCAAAGGCTGCCGATTCACAGGACTCCATTCCGGTTTAGAATTCTAAATGGAGACGGTGAAATGAGGGACTTCGGAACGCTAGAAAGAATGGTCTTGGTCGGAGCAGTCTTTTGCTTCTCGATTGGCGTGGGCTTAATCGTGGATGGCAAGAAGCTCTTCAGTCATCAGCTTGAAGTCTCAGAGCGGGTCTCGTATCAGAGTACTGTGAACCCCTATTAAATGATTGGTAACGGGAAATAAAAAACCCCGTTCCATTTCGAAGCGCCTTTAAAGCAATCTCGTGAGGGAACGGGGTTCTTAGGTTGGATGTATCTTCTGAATGGATGTTTTAACGGCCAACACTAATTTCTAAAACTGGCTCAGGAGGAGGGATTCGAACCCCCGACCAATCGGTTAACAGCCGATTGCTCTACCACTGAGCTACTCCTGAAACGTAATATTTTAAGTAACGAAAAAAGAATCCGTTGTCTATACTAAATTTCATGCTTGGATTCCGCTCGCAAACACCCTGGATTGTTGCTTGTTTTTCGCTAGTTTTTTGCGGAATTTCGCATGGAAAACCCATTCCGCTGATCGAGGTTTTGGACACTCCCGGGGTGCCGACCAAAAAGGGCAAGAAATCGAAAAAACCCACACCGAAATTGATCGAAGAATACCGGCTTTTCGGTAGGGCACGAGAGGCTGTCGAGAGGAAAGGGACCGTCGGATCCATCGAAGGACTTCAGAAGGAGCTTCTTCTTTCGCGATTGAAGTTCGAGAATCGGCCAATCGAAAAGGAGTTCGACGAGCTTTTCTATGCGCTCGAATTGAAGAAGGGCGCCCAATACGCCAAGCAAAAGAATAGTTCAGCCGCGATGAGTTCTTTTCAGCGGGGATTGAGTGGACTGGGAGCATTCAAATGGCCCTATTATTGGAGGACTGAGTTTTCAGAAGGGCTTGCGAAACTTTGTGAAAAAGGCGGCGTGAGGGATGAGGCATGTTTGGCTCTTGCGAGGCGGGTTTCGGATGCTTTCCCGAAGGCTGCCAATGAGACCAAAGTTCTGCGTGACCTGAATCCTCCAGAGTCCCAGCCAGTCACTGATTTCGGGGCGGAGCGATTGTCTCAAAGCTATTCCGAAAAGCTCGAAAAGGACGAAGAGGCGTTTAGAGAGATTCTGGATTCCTACCTCAAGGGATTGCATACCGATGTCATTCGGGGGGTTCGGGATTTCACTGAGAATTTTGCGAGGTCATCCCTAAGGTTTCGCGCGAATTTCCTGCTTGCCGAGGTGTTGGAGCGGGAAGGAAACAAAAAGGATGCAGAGTCGATTTACCGGGGAATCATTGATCAGGTCCCTCTGAGCTACTACTCCATCCTGTCGAGCGAACGATTGGGGATCGATCTTCGAACGAAGATTCTAGATGAGCCTTTTATGGTGGACCTCGAGCCCCAAGTTCTGTCGGGTGCCGAACAGGCTTCGCTCGAGCGGGCCCGGGATTTGGTAAAGTTGGGAAATGCGGACGCACTCGGCATTGAGCTTGAGAATTTTTCCAGGATTCGGAATTACTCGAATGATTTCTTGCTGGCCTTGATGAAATTGGCTTCAGAAGGGGGGCAGGACCTGCTGACCTTTCGGTACGCCAATGAGCTCATTCAGCGCAAATTTCCGAAGCTTGCTCAGCGGGAAATGTTGGGGCTTTTGTTTCCGGATCGATATTTGACCGAAATCCAAGTCGAAGCGGTTCGAGCCCATCTTGATCCACTTCTGGTCCTGGGTCTGATCAAACAGGAGTCGGGTTTCAGGGCGAACGTGATCTCGAGTTCGGGAGCCCTGGGCTTGATGCAGCTCATGCCTTTCACCGCCATTGATGTGATGTCGGACCTGAAACTCTTTACCCTCAAGGACCCGGAAGTGAATATCGCGGTGGGGGTTCGGTACTTCCAGACGCTTATGGATAAGTACGAAGGCAATCCAGCCTATGCCCTTGCGGCATACAATGCGGGCCCGCACCGGGTAACGAAATGGCGCAAGGAGGGCGTGCCATCCTGGACCACCCTCGAATGGATTGAAGCGATTCCATTTAAGGAAACTCGGGATTACGTCACCTCCATTCTGAGAAACCGATATTGGTATCAGGTCCAAAAAGGGGTGCCCGTTCTGAAGATCTCGGAACTTAAAGGATTGACCACGCCCCCCTGAGGCGGATAAAAATTGAGCTGAAGGCGGGCCGTATATGTCGATGCAGCGCTTACGTGAGTGGGTACTTCTCTCAGGAAACTCAAATCCCGAACTCTCCCGACACATTGCGGAGCGACTGGGGCGCCCGTTGGGCAAGGTTGAAATTCGACGATTCAGCGACGGCGAAATCTTCGTCGAGATCAAGGAAAACGTCAGGGGTAGGGCCGTCTATCTCATTCAGAGCACCTGCGCTCCGGTAAATGACTCTCTTATGGAAGTCCTGGTGATGATCGATGCCCTGAAGCGGGCGAGTGCCAAGGAAATTAATGTCGTGCTCCCGTATTACGGGTACTCGAGACAGGATCGAAAAGTTTCTCCCCGCACTCCGATCAGTGCAAAGCTCACTGCAGACCTCCTCACGGTTGCAGGGGCCACGCGGGTGATTTCTGTGGACCTTCATGCGGGCCAGATTCAGGGATTTTTCAATATTCCCTTCGACAATCTTTATGCGATGCCCGTCATTCAAAAGTATTTGCAGGACCACGTGCCCGAGATCCAGGCAACCGGAGGCAGCGAGATTGTCATCGTAAGTCCGGATGCGGGTGGGGTCGAGCGTGCCCGCGCATTGGCCAAGCGACTAGATGCCGGGGTTGCCATCATCGACAAACGTCGTACCGGTCCTAACGTTGCGAAAGCGATGAATGTTGTAGGGGACGTGGACGGCAAGGTGGCAATTATCCTGGATGACATGATCGACACTGCAGGAACACTCACTGAAGCGGCCAATGCTGTTCTTGGCCATGGTGCTCGCGATGTGTATGCAGCTGCGAGCCACGGAGTCCTTTCGGGACCGGCAATTGAGCGGATCCGTTCTTCGCGGATCAAGAAAGTCATTGTCACGGACACCATTCCTTTGAGTGCCGAAGCGAAGTCCTGCGATAAATTTGTCCAAGTATCGATCTCACATATCCTTGCAGAGGCGATTTACCGGATTCATCATTACGATTCGGTGAGTTCTTTGTTCACATGAGGAGTTCGAAGTGAAGCTCGTGGTGGGTCTTGGCAATCCTGGTTCCCGATATGAATCGACCCGTCACAACATTGGGTTTCTCTGTGTGGATTATCTGATCGAGGAGTGGAAGGCCCAGGGCCCGGTCATCAAAAATCAGGCCGAGGTGTATCAAGCCGAAGTTGATGGGGAGCGGGTGCTCCTGATTAAACCACAAACATTTATGAATCTTTCGGGCCGTTCCGTTGCGCCCTTTTTTACCTTTCACAAGTGCGCACCCGGAGATGTGGTGGTGCTTCATGATGAGCTCGACATTGATCCGCTCGAGATCCGTTTTAAAACCGGCGGGAGTGCGGGAGGCCACAACGGACTCAAGTCGATCGATGAATGCCTTGGGGCCGGCAATCAGGCTTATCACCGGGTAAGGCTTGGAATTGGCCACCCGAGGAATTTCAATTCGCGGATGGACGTCGCCGATTACGTACTCGAACGGATCCCGGATCCGGCTTGGAATGGGCTCGAGCCGCTTTTCGAGAAGGCCGAAGCCGGAATCCGGCTCATTTTCAGGGGCAAAATCCAAGAAGCCATGAACAAATTCCATGGACGACCCAAGCCCTCTCAAGATAAATAACCAGGATCTATGAGTTTACAGTGCGGTATTGTGGGTCTTCCCAACGTCGGGAAAAGTACGATTTTTAATGCGCTCACCAGCGCGAAGGCTGAAGCGGCCAATTACCCCTTTTGTACAATCGAGCCCAATACCGGAATTGTGAAGGTTCCCGATCCGAGGCTCGAGCAAATCACGAAGTACATTCCACCCCAGAAGCTCGTCCCGGCGATCATGACCTTTGTCGACATCGCGGGCCTGGTCCGCGGGGCGTCGAAGGGCGAAGGACTCGGCAACCAGTTCCTGGGTCACATTCGTGAGACGGATGCGATCGCCCATGTGGTTCGTTGCTTCAATGACTCCAATATTGTTCACGTCGAAGGCTCGGTAGATCCGATTCGTGACATCGAGACGATCGATACCGAGTTGGTGCTTTGCGATCTGGAAGCGGTCTTGAAAAAGCTCACCAATTCTCAGAAGCAGGCGCGTGCCGGAGACAAGAAGGCTGCGGCGCTGGTGGGTGTTCTCGAAAAGATCAAGCCCATGCTCGATCAAGGAAAGACCGTTCGTGCGTGCGGCCTCACCCCTGAAGAAAAAGAGATCGTTCAGGACATGCACTTTCTGACGATCAAGCCCGTGATGTACATCGCCAATGTCGACGAAGCTTCGATCGCGGATCCATTCGCCAATGAATACGTGAAGAAAGTCGCGGAGCACGCCAAGCGTGAAAATGCCCCGGTCGTTCCTATTTGCGGAAAAATCGAATCCGAAATCGCTGAGCTGGCCGAAGAGGATAAAAAGGGATTTCTCTCGGACATGGGAATGGAAGAACCCGGCCTCAATCGAGTCATCCGTGCGGGTTACGATCTGCTTGGACTTCAGACCTATTTCACCGCAGGCGAGCAGGAAGTCCGGGCATGGACCATCCACAAGGGGTGGAGGGCTCCACAGGCCGCGGGTGTGATTCATACTGACTTCGAACGGGGATTCATCCGTGCCGAGGTTTATCACTATAATGATCTGATGAAGCATCACTCAGAAGCAAAGATCAAGGATGCCGGCTTACTGCGCCTCGAAGGTAAAGAGTATGTCGTTCAGGATGGTGACATCATGCATTTTCGCTTCAATGTGTAGAAGCATCTGATTCCAAAGTCTGCTTAAGATTGGATTTCTCCATTTCTGGCATTGGCCTTGCTTTGATCTTTGGTCAGGAGGCTTTATGTATTTCAGCCAGTGGTCGAAGGTGTTTTTTATTCTGTTCATGGTTTCAGGGGGTTCAGAGGTTTTCGCCCAGGGACGCAGTGTCGTGGGTGGTGGAGATGTGGTGTCCGGACATACGCTCAAGGACCAGAAATGGGGCTTTTCGCCTCAAATGGGTGTTTTGGTTTATGAGGATTCGGGCGGAGGTTCAAATGCCCGGGCCACAGTCGGAGCGGGATTCGATTGGAATCTCACCGAAGCGCTCATCGGTGAAGATCCGCTGGGAAGCTATATTGGCGTCAGCGTCTCGGGGCTTTACTCGCATGTGGGGCCAGGGGATGGGAACTTTTTTGGAACCAGCTCAAGTGGGGGGGGTGGCTCGAATCTGGTGCAGATCCCGATCGACCTCAAGTTAGGCGGACACTACACCGATGATGTGCGCCTGACCGTGCGAGGCGGGGGAAACCTCACCTATCGCAGCGCTGCGAATGCGATCAATCTCGGCGCTGGGTCGGAATCCTCCGGTTCCCTTTGGAAGATTTATCCGAATGTGGGACTTGAGGGAGAGTTCAAGGTCAGTCGGAACGTGAGTCTTTTGGCCAGACCCGATTTGACCATTACTCCGGGTAAAAACCTGTTTGTTGCCGTGGTGGGAGCGACCTTTCTTGGGTTTTAAATGCAGGGCGGATTTTGGCTTTTCAATCGCTGGCAGATGGAGCAAGCTACGGGCATGAACACCCAGATGATCCTTCTGTCAGCGATGCTTTGGTTCGGTTTTTCGATGTCCGGAAGTGCCCTCGCATTGGAGCGAAAAGTGACCGTGAGTGGAGAATGCAATCTCGAGATCGAGCCGGATCGGGGAAGCGTGATCATGGTTGCAGACGCCCAGGCGCCCGAGGCGAAGACCGCGATTAAGCGGGCAATAGAGCTCCATGAAAAGCTGCGAGCCGAACTCAAGAAATCGAAAATCAAGAATCTCGAGCTCACGCAGGCCGAATACACGGTTCAGGAAGTGACCGCTTGGGAGAACAACAAGAGTGTCAGCAAGGGATTTCAATGTCGTATCGGTCTTCGCGCAGTGACGACTGAAATTCCCGCGCTCGGTGAAGTCCTGGCCATCGCAGGTGAGGTCGGCGTCCGGAACAGCCATTCCCTCCAGACGTACCTTTCTGAAGGTCGGGCCCTCGATGAAAAGAAAAATTGCCTTTCGATCGCTGCCAGGAATGCGCGTGAAAAGGCCTTGGAACTCGTAAAAACTCTGGGGTCAAAGCTGGGCTCGGTGATCCAAATCGACGAACGAGGTGCAAGTTCCCGGCCTCCAGGCCCCATGATGATGGAGTCCGCCCCAATGATGGCTCGATCGATGGCTGCTCCAACGATCGAGGCTGCCAAGCAGAACTCCATCATGAGGTGGATGTGACCTTTCAAATCGAAAACTAAGCTCAGGCTTTTTTGGAACTCATTCCAACTCCGATCATCGAAACCAAGAGGGCGATGGCGGCGAAGGTTTGGGTGGTAGTAAGTTTAAGGTCGAGGAAGATCGTATTGATGGCTACTGCCGTGAGCGGAAACGAAAGCTCCAGCAGGGTTGCACTTGAGGCGCTTACCTTTTTTAGTCCACGGTAATAGAGCAGCACCCCAAGAAAGCCGGGAATGATCGCCATATAGGCAATCGAGCGCAAGATTCCCCACTGTCCCCAAAGGAAGGGAATTTCGATGCGCGCGCTGGGAATTCGGTGGACCAAGAATGCCAACAACGCGAACCCGGAGGCGAAGCGCCAGAATGAGAGCGCGGCCGGATTGGCCTTGCCCAGAGTCGCCTTGCCGATCACGGTCGAGACGGCCCAAAAGATTGCAGCCAATAGCGCAAGCACGGCTCCGAAATTGACCTGCGAAAGAAAATCATGAACATGAATTCCCTCGGGGAAGCTCAAGAAAAACGCGCTCATCAAGGCAAGTAGCGCCCAAAGAAAAAAGGCCCGCGTGATTTTCTCACCCAGGAAAATGCGCGAAAGGGCGATGACCACCAGAGGCTGTGTTTTTTGCAGCAGGATCGAGACGCTCGGGTTAGTGAACTTGAAACTCTCGGTGAAGCAAAGAGTGGCCAGCACCGAACCCAGAACACCAATCATGATGGCACCCATCGATTGGGTGAAGCCCAGGAAGAATTCCTTTCGAGCGGTCGCGAGCAACCAAACCAAGCTCACTGCGGTGGCAATGATGTGTTCGAAATAGACGACGGTGATGGAAGAAAGATCCTGCATCAACGGCTGTCGGAAGAGGGTGTCGGTGGCCCAAAGGCCAGCGCCTAGGAAGACAAAAAGAGCGTTTCGCATGATTTCATCCACCTCTTGAAGTTGGCAGGGGCTTGGTGAGCGAGGGTTTCGCGGAGGGCGTCTTTTTTCAGGCCTTCGGTGTCGTCAAAGAATTTCGGATCAAATAGCGCAAATTGAATATTGTTGGGTTGGTAGTGATCGGGCGACGAAGCCGTCACGTGCGCAAGCAGCGCCCCAAGTGCGGTGTTGGAGGGCGGGGCCGAGTGGGGCCGATCGAGAACCCGCGCGTGGATGAAGATCGCTGCGAGCATTCCACAGGCGGCGGACTCGAGATACCCTTCGACGCCGGTGATCTGACCTGCAAGATAGACTCGGGGATGCCCCTTGAGCGAGAGATCCGGGCGAAGCGCCTTGGGTCCACAGACATAAGTATTTCGGTGCATCGATCCCATGCGCAGAAATTCGGCATTCTTGAGGGCCGGAATCATCCGGAGGGCCTTCATTTGTGCGCCGTACTTGAGCCGTGTCTGGAACCCGACGAGATTGTAAGCCGTACGAGAGCGGTTCTCGGGACGAAGTTGAACAGCCGCGTATGGACGCCTTCCGGTTGCAGGATCGGTAAGTCCTACCGGTTTCATGGGGCCGAAGCGGAGGGAATCCCGTCCTGTCGCTGCGATCGCCTCGATCGGCTGGCAGCCCTGGAAATATTTTTCTTTTTCGAAATTCTTGGTGGGCACCATCTCGCCGGTCAGGATCGCATCAATGAAGGTCTCGTATTCTTCCTGGGACATCGGGCAATTGATGTATGCCTCTTCGCCCCCCTTGTCGTAGCGGTTGGCCACGAATGCCGAGCTCATGTCGATCGAAGATGCATCAATGATGGGTGCGATCGCATCATAGAAATAAAGGTCATCTTCTCCGGTGGCCTTTGCGATCCAAGAGGCCAATGCATCCGAGGTGAGGGGCCCCGAAGCAATCAGGGTGATGTCTTGATCGCCTTCAAAGGGCCGCGAAACTTCGCCCGACTCAATTCGAATGGTGGGGTGGGATCTGAGTTTTTCTGTAATGTGGTTTGAGAAGGCATCACGATCGACCGCGAGGGCTTCGCCTGCCGGAACCTCGGCCAGGGTCGCTGCCTCGAGCACTAGCGATCCCACGAGGCGCATTTCCGCCTTCATGATCCCAGGGGCCGAGACGGGAGATTTTGATTTAAGGGAGTTCGAGCACACCAGCTCCGCACATTGGCCGGTCTTGTGAGCCGGAGTCGTCTGCTGAGGCCGCATCTCGTGTAAAACCACGGGGACCCCTCGTTCCGCCAAAAACCAGGCGGCCTCGGAGCCTGCAAGTCCCGCCCCGATAATATGAACCGTTTGCATTCTTTTTGAATTAAACTAATCAGAGTATGCCAGCAACCGTAAAGGATTGGATCGGTGAATTCCTTGCCTCGGGGATCAACGAAAAGAATTGGTCCAGCGAGACTCATCGGGCGTATCAGAATGATTTGGCCCAATTCGAAGAGCACCTGAGAAGCGTCTTTGAAATCCAGTACGGTTCAGACCTCGAGCAAATCCATTCAGTCCATTTTCGTTCTTTCACCGCATCCCTCATGCAAAAAAATGAAAACCTTTCGGTCGCGAGGAAAATGAGCACACTGCGTACTTTCTTCAAGTATTTGAAGCGAAAGGGGGTGGTCAGCCGGGACTGGCTGGCGTTGATTCCGTCCCCAAAGACCGAGCGAAAACTACCCGAATTTTTGAAGATTGAAGAGGTCATGGAGCTCTTGCGCGCCCCTGATCTCAATACCTGGACCGGCAAACGGGATTTGGCTCTGATCGAAATCATGTACGGCTGCGGCCTACGGGTCAGCGAGGTCGAGGGACTCAGGATGGAGTCCATCGAGACGAGACCGGGTTGGCTGAAGGCTTTCGGAAAGGGTCGCAAGGAACGCTGGGTCCCCCTGCCGGAGCCGGCGCAAGAGGCATTGCGGGACTATCTGGAGCATCGTCCAGAACCGAATGACCCAAAGCTCCTCTTTCTTGGATACCGAGGTACGGCCCTGACCTCGCGGGGGATTGCGCTGATTTTGGGGCGGCAGCTTCTGAAGGCTGCAACGTTTTCACCTGAATGGATTGATGGAAATCGCAAGATTTCGCCTCACGCACTCCGGCATAGCTTTGCCACCCACCTGCTCAGCGCAGGGGCCGATCTTAGGAGCATTCAGGAGCTTTTGGGGCACTCCCGCCTCTCGACCACCCAGCGGTACACCCATTTGAACCTGGGCGAGATCCAGGAGTCCTACCTTCGTGCGCATCCTCTTTCAAAAAAGTGAAACTTCGTGTCTACTGTGACCGCCCATGGACTTCAACGTCATTGTCGATTTTCTGATCGATTACTACGGTCCGATTCCCTATATCGCGATCTTCGTGATCCTGCTTGCCTGCGGTTTGGGGATTCCCATTCCCGAAGACATCACATTGATCGCAGGTGGAATCCTGACCTACTACGGTGTCTGTGACGTTTGGCTCATGATCGCGGTCGGCATGCTCGGGGTGTTGATTGGCGATTCCATGGTTTATTTTTTGGGTCGCAAGTTCGGAAAGCGACTCATGACGAAGTGGCCGTTCCGCGCCTTTATCGACGATACCAAGATCGAAGGAATTCGGACCCGGCTTCATGAGCACGGGCCCAAATTGCTATTCTCGGCCCGGTTCATGCCGGGAGTTCGCTCGACGGTCTTTTTTGCCTCCGGGCTTTTGCACTATCCCTACCGGAAAATGATCCTGTTCGATGGACTTGCAGCGCTCCTCAGTGTTCCGGCCATTGTCTATTCGGTTTATTCTTTCGGTGATTTCCTCGAGTCGGTGATCAAGTGGATCAAGAAAGTCGAAGGGGG
>Ga0214923_10002049_pt1 | contig 27565 bp, 25 predicted proteins | sample LL1510_MetaG_FD_177993 | JGI IMG/M metagenome (GOLD analysis project Ga0214923, IMG submission 177993) | Freshwater microbial communities from Lake Lanier, Atlanta, Georgia, United States - LL-1510 | ecosystem: Environmental > Aquatic > Freshwater > Lake | place: USA: Georgia | collected...
CTTTATCTGTTAGTTCTCTTCTTCAAAATTTTTTTTCAAATCCAAGTACTACCGCTTATGGTGATCTAAAAACTGGATTAATTGCAGCAAGAGCCGCTGTTTATCCAACTGTTAGAGTTTTAGTTGCTAATGCTGATGGAAGAGTACTATATGATAGTAATAAAAATAATGATACAATCAATACATTTGCAAATTTTACTACTAGTACAATAAATGTTACTGGAGTAGCTGTTCCAGTTCCAGTTTCTGGTTTAATTAGTGATAATCATTCAGGTAGACCTGAATTGTTACAGGCTACATTAACTACAGCAGGATATGGAAGTGCTCTTAGATTTTCTGATAGCGTTAACCAAGAACAAATTTATTGGGCAACTAGATTAGGTACTGGTGTTGATTTTCCAGTAGGACTTTTCCGTGTTAGTTTAACTGTTTAAATGTTATATAAGTATTTTTGTATCTATATTTTATTACAAATAATAATTGATTAATTATTACACCCATTTACAAAAAAGTAGGACACTCTTAATTTGTAAATTAAAGGCATAATTGCACCTATTAAAGCAATAATAAATATTCTAAATTTTTCAGGATATTTATTTTTTAAAGTAATAATGTTTTTCTAACATATTTATTTTTTAATAAAACTGTCATATATATTTATTATATGTGAAAATAAATATTTTGTATAAAAAAATAATATTTTTAGATAGTCTTATTGATACTATTAAATTTAGAAAAATTTGTTAAAACGTTATTTAGAACCATAGTATTTGGAATAGTTATTTGATTTTTACCATCAGCATCAATTAATTGTGTATTAAATAATGTAAATGAATTTACTGTTCCATTAGTTTCATTTACTTTAACATTATCACCAATTTTATAAAGGTCAGATAAACTTATATATAATCCAGCCCATATATTACCAATAACACCTTGTATAGAAAGACCAATAGCAATTACAAATGTACCTAATATTGTAAAAATAGTAGCACTTTGAATACCTAAATTAGTAATAGCAAATATTACCCCAAAAGCAGCTATTAAATAATATACTATGTCAGCTATTTGATATAAAAATATTTTTTTATTTTTTTTTTGATTTAATTCTTTTAATGATGAGTATTCTGGTGGTATATTATTTGTATTATCACCTATTATTAAACTTTTAATCCAATTAGCTACAGTTAAAGTTACAATAAATATAATAATAGAAACAACTACTTTGGGAATAAATTCTATAGTATTATTTTTTAAAGAATCAATATTTTTTTTTAAATCAAACATATATATTTTATAATTATAAAAATTTATTTTTATAAATTATTAAAATAAAATTCAAGATCTTGTAAAAATATCTTTTCAATTTTATCATAATCAAATTTTTTTTCTAAAATCATTTTTTGAACAAGTTCATCTGCCTTTCCTATTGAAAAAGATATATTTTTAAATCTGTAATCAGATTTTTTAATTTTATCTTTATCAATATCTTCATAAAAAATATATGGATAAAAAAATTTAAGATCTTCTTGTTTTTTATTATATTCTTCATCCTTATCTGATTCATTTGATAACAATTCTTCATTTATATTTGATTTGTTTAATAACAATTCTTCATTTGGTATAATATAATATTCTAATCCAGTCCATTCTTTACCATATTCTTTTTTTAATTCAAATAATTTTTTTCTATACTCTAAAATTATTTCAAAACTTTCATTTTCGTTATAAATATAATTTAATAATTCTAATATATTTATTGTTTGTCTACATGTAAAACCTAAACCACGACCTTTCATTTTATCTTTAGAATATAAGTCCATCATTTTTTCATATTCATCCTTATCTAATATTATTTTTTTCAAAAAAAATTTTAATTCAATCATTCTCATATTAAGATCTAAATCCATTGTAAATTTTTATCTTATTATATAAAATTTATAAGAAGATAATTTTTATATTTTTACTTAAAACCATTATATTTATTTTCAAAAATATCTAAAAAAGTTTTATTATAATTATATTTATCTTTTTTAGTTTTATTTTTTTTAGTTTGATGTTTCTTTGTTTTACATTTTTTACATTTTTCACAAGGTTTTTGACGGTTCAATTGATACCAAACATAATTTTCATATGCATTGTATTCAACATCATTCAAATTGTTAAAATAGTTAATTTTAGCAATAGCACTTAATTGGTTAGTAAATTGAATAGCTCCTGAATTAGTAATTGCACCTGGATTTGTTATTGCCATATATAATTTTATATATATAAAATATTTTTATAATGGAGGTTATAAATTTATATTTTATAACAAAATTTAGAAATACAAATTAAAAATAATCCAATGATTATACCAAAATAAAATAATATTTTTTTATCATCCATAAAAATAGAATCAATTTCTAAATTTATTTTTTTTATGAATAATAAAAGCTTTTGATTATTATTGATCAGATTTTTATTTTGTTCAGATAATAATTCATCTTTTGATTGTAAATTATCAAAGTTATTTTTTAATTCTAAATTTTCTTCAACTAATTTTTGATTAGTTAAGTTAAGATTTAATAATATACTTCTAGATTCAGTTAGATTTTTTTCATATTCAATTATAAATTTATCAAGTTCAATAATTTTTTGTTCATATTCAATATTTTGTTCAATTAACAATTTATTTATATTAATTAAATTACTAGTGTGAATATTCATTATTATATTTATAATATATATATGTAATATCTTCTAAACAAATTTATATATTTATATATCTTCATTTATAAATTTTTTAGTACAATATGTAGATCCATCTGCTCTAAACCAAATAGTACATTCTGGATTAGAATAACACAAATTATAATCATTACCATATTGGAGACATTGATTGTAATCTATGTTATCTATATTATTCATATTTTCAATTGAGTTATAAAAAATAAAAAGAATTACTAAAAAAATAATTATTACAAACCAATTCATAAAGTATATATTTATATTAAGAAATAAAATGTAGATAAATTTTTATATATAAAATGTGTTCAGAACCTAATTAAATTAGTTTCTAGATAAACAATAAAAATATGCAATAATTGTAATAAATATACTGATAACTTCAAATTTATTTCTTACAATAAAATAATAAAATTTTGTCCAAATAATTTTAAAAATATTGGTTTTATAAATTATTTCATCAAAGAAATCTTTAGATTCGTAATTTGAAATTTTTAATTCTAAATAGTTTAATTTATTACTATAATCCTCTATTTTTTTGTTAAAAAATTGTATTTCATCTAAATATTTATTCATTGTACTTGTAATTAATAAATTTGTTATATTTGGATCTTTGGATAATTGAATAGGAGTTTCGTTTTTATTATTAATAGCAAAGAAATTAAATTTACCAGTATTAATCAAGTTTTTAATTTTTTCTAAATTTGAAGTAATAACAAGATCATGATAAATAGTGTTTCCATCAAATGGATCTACATAATTTAAAAATTCAATTTCATTATTTATAATATAATTTAATAAATCACTATATTCAGGTTGATTAGAATTATTTTTTGGATTTTGAGTATTTTGTAAAATTGTTTTATTTTGTATATTGTTATCTGAATGATCATAATTTTTAATATTAGCGATTTGATCTTTGTTAGAAAGACAAACTACTGAAAAAACATTATTATCTTTTGTAACAATAATATCATCAAATCTTGATACTAAATTTTTAATAACCAATAAAAATCTGGCTTTAATAACAGGATTTATAGTAGTTTCATACAACTCTGGATATTTATCTTTAATCAATTTATCAAAAAGAACAAATTGATTAAATCTTTGATCAATATTAGAATATAATATTGACATAATTTTAGTTTCTATTTCATCAATTGAATATTTATCAGAAGTATTCATTTTATAATATTAGAATAATGTTGTAATATATAAATCATAAATCAATTTTTTTTATAATATTATAAAAAATTGATTTTAATTAATAATAAACAAATTATTATTATATATAAAAAAATGTTTAGAAATAATAGATCTGGTTCCCAAACTTATACACAAACCACTACTGTGGATAATATTAATACTACTACCAATTCTACAGGTGATACTGTTATTTTTGCAATAGTTACTGGTAATATAAATGAAGTAAGAAGATTAGTTAATCAGTCAAATGTTGATAATATTATTGATAATAAAAATAGATATACTGCATTACATTATGCAGTTAAATTACCAAATAATGATATAGTAGAATATTTAATGACTTGTGGAGCGGATCCTCATATTAAACAAATTGATGGGAAAGATTCCATTGATTTATCAATTGAAGCAAATAAAAGATTTTTAATTAATAAAGTAATAGCTGGTTCTTCTAAAGAATTAGATCAAGCTTATGCTAAATTAGATGATGTTAAATATAATTTAAGAACAGTTGAAAGAAAAAATGAAGAATTGGTAAAAACAAATAATCATTTAGAAAAAATTAATTCTGAATATATTAAAAAAATTGATAATTTAAAAGAAGAAAATAAATCTGTAAAAAGAAAATTAGATGAAAGTGAAAAGGCTTTTGAAAATCTACTTAAAAAAAATAAAAAATAATTATTTAATAAATTTTTATATATAATTTTAATGAAATAATTTTAACATATATTCAATACATAATTTTATATTATATTTTCTTAAATAAAATTCATTTAATAAAACATCATCTTTTAACTCATTTGTTTTCATATAATCTGTAATCCACAAATCAATCTCGTTACATTTGTATATCATAAATTTAATTTGTGAATTAACAATATCTTTTGTTAATTTATTAATAGGAATTTCAGCTATTTTATAATAAATTCCATTTGCACAGTAATATGATAATTTTTCTTCAAATGTTTTATATTCCCAATTAATTGGATAATCATATTCTAATATTTTTAATCTTGATTCTAATTTAGTTGGTTTTAAATCTTTATTTAATAAATCATTTTCTTCATCCACTTTTTTAATTTCTTCATTATTATTAATTTTATTTAATAATATATCACGATAAGATTTATTCATATTTTTATATATTATATTTAAAAAATATTATAATAAAACGTATATATAATTATATAATAATTTACCTTTCATAGTAAAATTATTATACTGCAAAGTCTAAATGAGACAAAATTTAATCTTTGTAAATTTTAGCTTTTTTGTATAATCTATTTATATTTTTATATTTTATTTTATCATAATTCATTGGTTGTTTTTGTTTAATGTAATATTTTAATTCATTAAAATATTGTTCGATACAATTTAAAAAATGTTTTAAATTTATATAAAAACTTATTATTATAGTATTAAATAATGATTTTTAATTTTTTATTTTTTCTATTATGTGTTTATTTTGTATATCCAAAAAAAAATTTTTTATTGAATAAAAATAATGATTTAAAATCATTAAAATATCTATATAATCCAAAAACAGAAAATCAACAAAAATACTTTGATTTATTAAATCAGGATAATGAATATATATTAACAGTATATGGTCCACCCGGTACTGGTAAAACTTTATTAGCTTGTGTAAATGCTATTCAAAAATTAAAAGAAAATAAAATAGATAAAATAATTATTACTCGCCCAGTTATAGCAGTTGAAGATGAAAATATTGGTTTTTTACCAGGTAATATTGAGAAAAAAATGGATCCTTGGACCAGACCAATATATGATGTATTTTTAGATTTTTATTCGAAAGCAGAAATTAAAAATTTAATCTTAAGTAACAAAATTGAAATATCACCACTTGGTTACATGAGAGGTCGTACTTTTAAAAATTGTTTTATATTAGCTGATGAAATGCAAAATAGTACACCAAATCAAATGTTAATGCTTTTAACACGTATTGGTCATAATACTAAAATTGTAATTACTGGAGATTTAGAACAAAGTGATATTCTTAATAAAAATGGATTACAAGATTTAGTTATCAAATTAAATGAAAGTGAAAATAATAATAATTTTCATTTAATTAAAATGATAGATGATGATATTCAGCGTAGTGATATTGTAAAAGAAATACTTAAATTATATAAAAAAACTAATGAAAAAGATATATCTATTGTGAAAGAAATATCTACTGTAAAAGAAATATCTATTATTAAAGAATCTAATAAAACAAATGAAAAAAATATAACAATAGTAAATAAAATGAATATTGATTATAATAATAATAATGACGCTGCATTAATACCAATTAACCATATTTCTAAAAAATATAAATAAAAAATAAGAATTATGATATATTAGTTTTTATACAGATAATAAATTTTATATTACTAAAATTTATTAGAATTGATAATATTTACATATAAAAAATTGAATTATAATAGGTTAAAATATATAGCATTAACCTAATAATTGACACCATATATATTAAATGGAAGTAATTAAAGAATTAGATAATATTACAGAAAAAATGTCCTACCTGGGTAATAAAAAATTTAGTAATCCTGATAGTTTAAGTATTTTTATTAAAGAAGCAACCAAAGTTACTTTGAAATTATCAAAAATTATTAATCAAAATTTTAGTTTAAGAAAATTATTATCAAATAAATTTAATAATACAAATGAAAATAATTCTTCAAGTGATCAATTAGATAATTCTGAAAATTATCCTATTTTTAATATATATGAACTGGAATATTCTGAAAATACAATTAAAATTTTAGAAAATAATAATATTAAAGAAATTGTTAATATTTTTGATACAATTAATATATTATTAGTATCAAAAAATTATAAAAATAATGAATATGCTATAATTGAGATAATGGAACATTGTTTTGAACATAATATTTTTAATTTAATTAAATTTATTAAAACCAAAGATATCAATGGAAATAATTTATTAGCAGATTCAATTCATGTCAAGTTAACAAATATTACAAATTGGATTTTAAATAAACATGAATTAATTAGTAATGAAGTTATAAATTCACAAAATAATTCAGGAGATACTCCTTTATCTTTAGCAATTTATAATGGTCTTGATAATATAATAGATAAACTTTTAGAATTTCCATTTATTAAAGTAAATTTAGTAAATAATTTAGGAGAATCTGCTTTATTTCAAGCAATTATTTCTAAAAACTATAATGTATGTATGAAACTTTTATCAATATCTGATATTGATATTAACTTAATTTCAGTAACTGAACAAACTTTATTAAATAAATGTATTACATATTCTATGGAAAATTTTGGTATCGTTTTACTTAATAAAATAGAAGAAAATACAAAAATTGGAAAAATTAATAACTTGATAATTATTGCACATATTAATAATTTAAACGAAAATTTATTAATTTCATGTTGTAAAGCTGGACTTACAAATATGACTTTGAAATTAATTGATGTACATCTATCTAATACAAAAAAAATAGGTTTTAGTTATGAATATATTAATTATTGTGATCTATTAAAAAAAAATGCTTTGGATTACTGTGCAATAAATAATATGCAAGAAGTTGCTTTAAAAATAATTAAAACTAACAAAGTTGACAATAATATTCATTATTTACAACAGGATGGCTTAAATACTGTTATAAATTTTATTGATAAAAAAATGTTTTCCGTTGTTAATGAATTAATTAATGTTCCTTCTTATTCTCATGAAAAAAATAATATAGAGAATGATTCAATGTATTTAAGAGAATTATTATATGTATGTAAAAATAATTACTATGATTTAGCATTAAAAATGTTTAATATATATCCTATCAATAACTATCATGATAGATATGATGATTATCATCAAACTATATTAATGTATTGTTGTATTAATAATTGGTTTGATCTTACTTTAAACTTAATTATAAAAGATTCTAAAACAATACTATTTTTTAAAAATAAAGATAATAAAACAACATTAATGATCGCTTGTGAAACTCTTAATTTATCAATTATTAAAGCAGTTTTTAATACTATCAATTTAGAATTATTATTTATTAACCAAACTTATATGGATAATTATAATTTATGTTTAAAATTTCTTCGAAATAAACAAAATAATGATATTAATGAATTTATTAATAAATTTGATACTCAAATTCAAAATATTATAAAAGATAATGAAAATAAAGATAAAGAATCAATGGAAAAACTTTTAAAAGAAATAGAAGATATTGATTCTAAAACAAAAAAAACAAAAAAAAAATCAAAACCTGTAATAAAACCTAATAAAATTCATATGATTTCAAACGAAGATAATGTTGATGAAGATAATATTGATGAAGATGCTGATGAATTATTATTAAATTCTGCATTTAATAAGAATAAATCAAAAATAATTGATAATTTAAATAAAAAAAAAATTATTAATAATCAACAAAATGATAAAGAATTACATAATAAAATTATAGAAGATAAAAAAAAACAGGGTAAAATTACAGAAGATATACAAAAGAATAATAAGATAATTGAAAATAAACCAAAAAAGAAAAAAAATATTGATGATAAACAAAAAAAGAAAATAACTATTTTAACAAAATCTAATTCTATTAAAACAGATAAATCAGATAAAATTAAACCAATTGTATCTCCTAATACGGTAACTCAATCATTTCCAAGTCCTAATCAGCAAATAAAATTACATAATTTAACTAAAAATTCTTTAAATAAACAATCATTTACTTTTGATTCAACACGTCATGATCCTGAATATATTAATGAAATGGAAAAATATTTATTTTATAGTATAGGAATGATTTGAATATATTTTATATAATAAACATGCTTGTATATTAGTTAAAAAAAATTGAAATTATTAAATATCTAAAGAGCTTAACTAATGATAAATTAGCTGCTATGGCGTGCAGTACTAACGTCCTAGGTCCTGATACTACAATACTTGAAAGTGATTGTAGTATTGGGACCACCAATTATAATAAAAAAACTATTGTTATTGAAGATACTAAATTTGTAGATGATAATATATTAGAAGAATGTTTAAAAAATAACACAAAAAAGATAGAATTTATTAATTGTGATTTTTTACCAATTGACTGGGATAAATTAGGCTTTCCACCATGGCATCGTCATGATAAAAAACCCATTGTTGAATTAGTTAATTTTTTAAATAAAATTCCTAGTATTAAAAATGTAGAATTTTATGATTGTCTTGGTTTCTCAGACATTAAATTACTTGAAGAATTAAAATATGTAAACAATTTAAATTTTGTAAGATGTAATGATTTAAAAGATATTAGTAAAATCAAAAAATGTGAATTAAAAATTCAAGATTGTACAAATATAGAAAAATTTCCATGGTATCTAAAAAAAAAACAAGATAATTTTATTAAGAATAAATTGAAAAATTTTCTAAATTTTCTAAAATCAAAAATGAATTATTTAGTTATTGATAAATTAATAAAACTAAATCAAGAATTAGTAAAATCTGAAGATAAAAAAGAAGAAATTCTTTCTCGATATATATATAGATTTACTAGATATAGCCAAGGTTATGAAAAATGTTGTTTTAACGAAAATGTTTTTCTTGATAAAATGTCTAAATTTATTAGTAAAAAATTACTTGATTTTAATTTAATTATTAATGAAATTGATACTAAAAAAGATGAGCTTCTTAAAGAATACAATGATCATTATGGTGATGATGATGATAATAATGTTGATGATTATCCAAGTGATGATTATCCATATGATGATTATTCAAGTGATCAAGATTATCCAAGTGATGAAGATATATTATTAGTAGATCCTGGTTGTGAAAGTGATCCAGGTTATATAGCACATAAGCAAAAATATAGAATCCCTGGATGTTTTCATTATTAAATCAATTTTTCAAAATTCATTATTTTTTTCTGTAATATTTGTAAATAATTATTACCTTCATTTTTGTATTTACCATCAAATGTAAAAAAGTTTATAATAGTTTGATTAACATCAATTAATGATTCTTGATTTAAATATACATTTAAACATTCTATATAATTAACAATAATTGAATTATCTATTTTTGAAATATGTAATTTAATTAATTCAATAATGTTATTCATTTCTTTTAATTTAAATAATTTTAGTAATATCATTACATTTATATAATCTTCCATCATAATATAATTATTAAAGTATACACCAAACATTAATTTAACATAACTTTTAATCAATGATAATTGATTTTTAAATTGAGAATCATCATTAAATTTAGTTAAATAAACTGTTCCCTTTGTATCAAAAATAATATATTCATTTTTAATAGCTGATTCGTTTTCTTTTAAATAATCAATTAATTTAAATCCTTCTGTATTTGGAATCATTAATAATTTATCATCAATATAAATAACATGGGATGAATCTCTATCTTTATTATTATAAATATTAAAATTAACTGATACGTATAAACATTCATCTATTATATTATCATAATAACTAGTATCTCTTGAATAATTAAAATAATCTTCTATTGTAAATTGATGTGTTGTGCCTAATTTTTTTAATTCTAATTTTGGTTTTTGCTTAATTGCTTCACTTTCTATATTAATTACTTGTGATTGTACTTGTTCCTTAACTTGAACTTGTATTTGACTGGTTGATTCTAATTGATTTATTAACATATGATTTGATTTTTCATAATCATTTATTAAATTTTTAATCTCATCATTATTATTAATATTTATTTCTTTAATAAATTCTTTTATTTCTTGATCTTCCCATGATTTATTACCTAAAATAATGTTCTTTATTTCATCAGATGAAATATTTTTTAGATTATTTAAATCGAAAAACATAAAATCATTTACACTCTTAAATTTATTTCTCGATCTTCCTGGTCTTGATAAACTTTTAATATTTTGAATTCTAGCTAATGCCATCTGATTATCTTTTGAATTATTTTCTAAAATATTAAACCATTCTAATAATTTATTTCTTTCATCAATTTGATTATTATTAACCGTAACATTTATTAATTCTTTCAACTGTTCATTTATTACAAAAATAATTCTATGATTAATATTATATATTTCTGTAGGATTTTCATCACTTTTACCAAAACCTCTCATTCTATATACACTTTGTACTATATCACGCCATCTACTATTTTTATTTAAAAATGCAGCTCCAATTGAATTATTTGGAATTTTAGCATCTGTACCGGTAGTATGTCTTTGATCAAAATAATAATAAATATTAGAAGAAATAATTTCACTCCATTTTTGTTGATTTCCATATTCATCTACAGTTATTTTTACATCAGATTCACCATCTAATTCACCAAAATATATAAATTGAAATCCTTCTGGAATTTTGTTATTTTGTGAAAAGACATATTTTTTAATAACTTCAAATATACCAATAGGATCTAAACCAACAAATACACCACCAACATCTATTAGTGTATTTATTTTATTATCTGATGATATAACTTCTTCTATTAAATCATAATTACTATTATTTTTTGCTACTAATATTTTTATAAAATTTTGTAAAGCACCATTTATTTTATTTAATTCATCAACGTTTGTTAATATATCAATTTCTCTATTTTTATTTAAATCAATTACTTTTGGAATATTAGATGTTCCAGTAAAACCTACTCTATTTTTTAAATTAAATGACATAAATAAATCAAAACCACTTATACTATCTCTATTTAAATCTATTTTTAATTTAGAACACTGATCTTTACATAATAAATATATTAAATATCCATTTTTTCTTAACCGTTGAATCTCTACATCATTTAACATACTAATATTTGTTAGCTCTCTTATATTAATTCTTGGATTAAAATTAAATATACTTAAAAATGCTTGATAAATCTTTGATTTTTCTCTATAAATTTCTGGAATACTATTGTACTCTTTAATCATTAATTCAAAAATTTTATTTAAATTATCATTTGATAATGTTTTAATTGAATTTTCTTTTGTACTTAGAATATAATCAACCATAGTTAAGCATATAGTTAATAAAGGATTTGAAAATTTTGAACCTAAACTTGGATCTTCGTTATAATTAAACGGAATTGCTACATATATAGATTCACCTTGAGTTATTTTTAATTCATGAACACCAAAATTAACTCTATTGATCATACTAAAAACTGTTGGTAATACTGATTCGATAATATCAAAAAATACATATAATAAATTTAAAATATTTATTTTTTCATTATCTTGTATTGGATCATTAAATAAATTTTGAACATTTAAATCACTAAGTAAATTACTAAGTAAATTATTAATAAGATTATTTTTTTTTTCAAAATAATTTATGAAAAAACTCTTTACCCATTGTTTAATTTTATTAATAAATTCAGGTTTTGGATTAATAATATAAAAATGTGGTTGATATGACCAATCATTTTTAAATTTCTCAAGTATTGTTTTAAATCCATTTGATTTTTCATTATAAATTTTATTTAACAAACAATATATTAAAGAAAACCATTCAGATATATTATCAATAGATACTTCATTTCCATCAGGATAATTTAATTCTGAAATTAATGGATTTAAAATTGTATCTGCTTCATCAAACAAATATATATGATTATCTTTATTCTTTAATACCTCCTCATAATTATTTAAAAAACCACATTTTAAACTAGTATCACTTAGTACATATACATCAAGATATGTTTTTGATTTAATATCTTCATTATCATTATTATTTTCTAATGTTTCTAAATATGTTTTAAAATCATTATTTTGTATTCCTCTTTTCTCAAAACATTTATTTACTAAAATTGGAAAATACATATCTAAATAACTTTTTAAATGTTCAAAAGACTGATTTACCAAGTTTTCTGGTAATATTAAATAACAATTTTGTTTACGATCATTTTCTGGAAGAGTAGTTAAATATTGTAAATATTTTAATATTACTAATGGAGTTATTACTTTTGTTTTACCTGAACCCATAATTAAATTATAAATTTTTGGATTTTCAACAAAATTCTCATAGCAATTAGGTTGGATATTAAAATAGTATGATAATCTATATTTATAACCACCCTCCATTACTGGACAATTAATTTTTTTTTGAACTGAATCTTGAAATATTTTTTCTGCTAAATCTAATTGTTCTTTACTTGCAAAACTACCAAATATATATTGATAATATAATTCTAATGGATTAAATATATATGGTTGTACTGGTGCATCACCCCATTTTTTATTGTGATTAGAAATAAGTTTTTTATAAAAAATACTAAATGCTAAATCTCTTAATACAACTTCTTTTAATTCATTTTCTTCTAAATAAACTATTTTTTCTTCTGAGGATAAGGAATACAACATATATTCACTTATTGAAACAAAATATCTGTTATTATCAGGACAATAATATTTTTCATAATATTTATCTATTAATAATAAATCATTAATTTCTAAATAATTGTATTTAATATTATAAACAATTGATGATCCAATTGAATTATCCATATATTTTTTAACATAATCATTTATAGATTGATTATTATATTCAATTCCAAATTTAACTATTAAAGGAACTAATTCTTTCAATAAAATTTTACCATTATTATTATTATTATTATTATTATTATTAAGAACTAATTCATTTATAAAATATTCTAATGTTTTTTTATCATTGATTACTGGTAAAAAAGTATTTTGATTTAATTCAATTAAAATATTTGAATCTTCACGTAGTAATATTAAATAATATTTACCATTTGGATTATTATTTTCTTGAGTTAATAATATTTTATCTGAAATTACCCATTTTTTTACATTCCAATCAACTAAATCAAAATCTAAAATAATTTTATACAAATTATTGTATAATATTGATAAATTAACGTTATCATAATTAATTATTAAATTTAATTTTATATCAATTATATCAACTGTTATTATTTGATTATTATTATTTTTCCAACATAAAATACAATTTTTTTCTTTGGTCATACCGATTATTTTATTATATAAATCATTACCCATTATTTCACTAATATCTACATAAGTATTACCATATTTGTTTACTATAGAATATGTATTTTCTGTCACTATTAATTTTAATTTATTATTCTTATAAATTTTATTATCTCCTATTGCAATTATTTCACCTATTTCGTCACTGTTTGATTTATTATTAATTTGTACATATTTAAAATATTTACTATCATAAAATATTGGATTTGATAAATAAACTGGTGTTTCAAAAATTATTTCTTTTGTTGAACAATCATATTTTCCTTTAAACACTAAATTTTCAATATAATCTAAATTACCAGTAATGTGTATATTTTTTTCATTAAAATTAAAATTATATCCTTCATTAACTAATTTATTATTGTAATTATTATTTTTAATCATATCTAAATATTTTTGTTGTTCTTTATCATCAATAAAAATTTCTTTTTCATCTTCTTTAATATCATTTAAAACAAATTTTTCACCTGATATTAATATTTTTTTTCTTAATTTAATATTCTTATTTATAATATTTTGTAATTTTTGTGAAAATTTATTTCTTGTATTTTCTCTAGTATCAATAAAAGGTCCTTTATTATATATGTTTAATAAATCTTTATTACTTTTATATATTTGAAACATATCTTTTCCAGATACAAAAATATTTCTAAAACCATTTATTTCTCTTGATAAATAAATCTTTTTAATAGGATCATCTATATTATTAAATTCATATACTTCCGAATTAAATTTATTATCAAAATTATATAATTGACCAAAATTACTATCATAATGTATATCTTTATTTAATAATGATATAAAATAGTATAAATTATGTACTATCATATTTCTATATGTATAAACATATTCCTTTTCTTGATTATTATTTGTTTTTTTTAAACATGGTAACATTGTTTTAATTTTTTTAATATTATTATTATCTTTTGTTGTATATTGATTATAAAAATAATCTGTTAATTTTATTTCTTGACCACCTTTCATCTTCATAAACTTTTTATCTAAAATAATATCAGTGTCAGTATCTGAATCAAATGAAAAATCTGTGTCTGAATCTAAGAATGAATCAGTATCTGAATCAAAAATTATATCAGAATCAGAGTCTGAATCAAAACTTAATCTAGTCTTTGACTTACCACCTCCTTGTACTTCTTCAACCTCAATCTGCTTATTTTCAATTTTACTTAATAAATCATTTATTACAACTTTATCTTTTATTGGAGTCTCATTAATTGTAAAATTACCCCTTTTTAAATTCATTGTGTCATTAGAAAAATCAATGTTTATTATTAATTCTTCTGCTAATCGTATTTTACCTATAAAACTTGTAGGGCTTTCATTATTTCTTATTATTTTAAAATTTTTAATACCAGTTTTATCAATAATAATTTTTTCTTTACTATTTGAAGAATCTGTTTTTTTATTAGATATTGGATCTATTTTTAATATATGTCTACTTGATGAAGAACTAGCACCTGTTGATCGACTAGTACTTGATGAAGAACCAGCACCTGTTGGTCGAATAGTACTTGATGAAGAACCAGCACCTGATGGTCGAATAGTACTTGATGAAGAACTAGCACCTGCTGATCGACCAGTACTTGATGAAGAACCAGCACCTGCTGATGGAATAGTACTTGATATAGAACTTTTACTAGGATTTTTTATCTCATTAACTAATCTATGTATATACGCTTTCATATTAGGATTTAAAGGTAATTTTTCATAATCTTCTAAATTTATATTATTTGCTGTTTCTACGGTTGGTCTAAAATTATCTTTATTGATATTTAATTTATCCATGGTATCTGAACCTATTAAATATCTAATAGTAGCATTATTTATATCATTATTTATTGTTAATATATTTGGTATTATTTTCCAATCTTGATCAATTAATTTAGCAACAGTATTAAAACTTAGATCACCATAATTTTGTTCAAATAATGTAGTCATAACTTTTATAAATTTAGTTTCATTGTCTGTATAATTATTATTTTCAGCCCATAGACCATAACATAATGCTGGTTCTTTTTTTTTTGTATTTTTATCAGTTTTATGTTGATTTTTTATTAAAGTATTAATTAAAGAATTAAATGATTTATTTCTATCACTATATATTTTATATTCATTAAAAGGTCCTTGCGAATGCTTACTAACAAAATTTCTGAATGGTATAGTATATTCAATACAATCAAATTCAATAGGTTTTCCTTCAATATCTATTACTTTATTACTTTTATTTAAATCTGGTATATCAACATTAATAATATTATTATCAACTTTTTGTAAAATTTCATTATTTTTTAATATTTCTTCAATTGATTTATAAAATTCTTCATCGTATACCTCTTCAATTACTTTAATTTTAATAATATTAGATAAACACATTAGCTGAATAGTTTCATCTAAATTTTGTAAACTATCAAATGATTTTAACTTATTTTTAACAATATCTTTATTATTTTTAATAAACTTAATGCTATTCTCTGATTTTTCACAGATGTATAAATATATAAATAAATACAAATTTGCAGGAATTGGATCTAATTCATTAAATAATTTTAAATCAATATCAACAATATTTTTATTATTTAATTCTAATAATTGATAAATATTATTTTTAAGTTTAAAAAATTGTTTATTAATAAAACTTTCTTCACCAATAATTGTTAAATTATCGTAATTTACTGGTTCAAATTTATTTTTTTCTGGTTCAAAATTATTTTTTTCTAATAACTCTAAACCATATTTAATAAAAGGATTAATTTTACTATATAAATAATCCTGATTTTTCGAATCAATAAAATTAATAAAATTATTTATATACTCAAAATTTACAGATGGGATTTCTACATTTTCAATATATTTAATTGTATTAAATTCGTTAGTTATCTCTTTTTTTGCATTTAATATATTTTTTTCTTTTATTTCATAATTTGCTTTGTATAATATATTATCTAGATTTTGTTCAAAACATAAACTAATAATATCTTTAGTAAATGGTAATTCTTTTGGATAATTATTTTCAAATGGAACTGATAATTTTAAACAATTTATCATTTGTAAAAGTATTAATACTTTATTTAAATCAGTTGTATTATCAAAATTTATAATTTCTAAATTTGGAAATTTAAAACAAAGTGCAGAATTTTCAATTAATAAAGGAGGTACTTTATTATCTGTTTTTTTATCTGGATTTGAAAATACATAATCTGAACCTTGTTCAAAATATTTAAAATTTATAACATATATATTTGAATCAAAATCAAAATTATAATTTAAATCTCCTGTTGTTAATAATTTATTATTATCATCATTTTTTATTAATGCACTAATTTTTTCAAGTATAACATTAAAACTATCATTATCCCAATACCATATTTTAACTTCACTTAATTTATCTTTGATTTCTTTAATTACTGAAATTAATTGTAAATCTGTTAAAACATATTGATCTACATCCAAAATAAATTCTTCAAGAATATAATTTTTAACTTCAAGAATATAATTTTTAACTTCATTAATTTGATCAATATTAAACAATTTATTTATCAACAAATAATATGAATATTTAAAAATATTAACTAATGGAGAATTAGAACATATTTTTAACCAATTTCCAAAATTATTACATAAATGTTTTATTTTATCATTATCAATATTATTTATTTTTAAATATAAGTCATGTGGTAATTTAACAAGAATATTTAAAAATCTCATATACATATCATTCATTGTATTATCTTCTTTAATATAATTAATAATATTAATCTTTAATTGAATACCATCATTAATTTGATTTTTATTATAAAAATTTTGTATATTCACATTTATTTTTGAAATTAAGTCTCTTTTATATTCATCATCTATTACCAAGTCTATTTTAATATTATTAAAAATTGATGGATCATTTTTTATTTTTTCATTTATTTCTAATGTAGTATTTATATTTTTTACATAAAATAGTTTATTCTTTATAATTTTAAAAAAATCACTACTTAAATTAATAAAAGGATTCTTATTAAATATTGACTTTTTAGTTTGTAAATTAATCCAATTATTATATTCTAAATTAAGATCATTTACTTTTTTTATAAATATATCATAAGATTTATTTAGCATATTATCCTTAATATTTTTATATTCTCCAATAATTTTAATTAACTCGATTAGATTTGTAATTCTAAATTCAGTTCCAACAATATCATTAATAAAATAATCTTGATAATTTTGTTCGTTTTTTTTACCAAGGTTTTTCTTATCATTAATTACCCTAATTAAATTTTGTTTACTAATTTTTTCATTTGTTACATATATATATTTATCTGATCCTTTTATAAAATAATTTTTATTATAATACTTAAAAAACCATATGTAATCAAAATTATAAGCTACATTACCATTAAATCCCTCTAAACAATAAATATTAAAATCATTATCAGATATTAATTTATAATATATATTATTAAAATCTTCTTCTGTTATAACTAAATCTGATTCTGGATTAGCTAAAACTGCAATTTTATTATCTAAAATTTCATTTTTTTTACATTTAATCGTTTGTCTATATTCATTTTTTACTGTATAACCACATTTTTGAATATCTTTCAGTTTATTTAAATCATTCCAAATATTTTCATTTTTTAAAATACTATTAAAAATATCTTCGTTATCTGATATTATTTTTTTAGTAGTTTCTAATCCATTAAAAAAACTTTTCATTTCTTCTGAAGTCATTTAATATATAATATAATATTTATAAAAATTTTATAATAAATATTTACAAAAAAAATTGAATTTAATACTTATATACTATAATTAATAAATATAATTTATAAAATATGGAAGATCAAAAAAAGCAAATAGAAATTGATATTATTGGTTTAACATATCAAGAAACTACTGAATTTTTCAAAAATAATAAGTATTATTTTAGACCAATAAAAATAGATGATATAATACTTTATAAGGATGAAGACATTGATAATCATCGATGTAATGTTATTGTAGCAAATAATATTATTATTAAAGTTGATGGATGGTATTAAGCTTTTTATAATTATTTAACTTTTCTAACATATTTTTTTCTATAATAAGTTCCATTTTTACCACACATATCATCAAATTTTCTTGCTGTTTTACAATAAAAATAATCTTTATTTAGCATACCATTCAAACTAATATCTAAAATATAATTATAATCTTCTATAAAAGGATCGTATCTTATAATTGGAAATTTAGTGCATTTACCATATTCATTATCAAATTTATCATTTACAAAATATTTACAATTTATACATAATTTATTTTTAAGTGATAAAGATGATATTATTAAGGAAAATATTATTAGTAAAAAGAATTTCATTTTTTATATTTAATACAAATAAAAACATTTTTAAATATTTTTTATTTATTTATAATAAGAGTTATGATATTAGAATATTTTTTTGGAAATAATAAAAAAAATTTAATAAAAAAAATTAATAATATAATTGATGATCTTATTATTGAATATGAAAAAGATAAAAATATTAAAAAAATAATTCAAGAATTTGATTCTAGAGTTATAAATATTACCAATGATGAAATATTAAATAATAATATGAGAGAATTACTAAAAAATAAAATTTATGATAAATATAATAATATTAAAGAAATTATAGTAAATGTTGATGATTATTATAGTAATAATCAATCTTCAGTAATTTTTGTATGGTATTATAATAATAAATATTATCTTTCAAGATGTAAAAATAATTTTTATAATTTTAATTTATATCACGAACAAAAAAAAACTTATTTAGTTCAATTATATAATGCATGTAATAAAAATTCAGAACAATATTTAATAAATAAATATCATAAACTTTTTGGTTATAATAAAATTGTTAATCTATTAAATTAAATATAATACTAACCAAAAAAAATAAGATTAACTATCTTTTATTAAATAATATAAAAATTAAAATATTATCGAGTAATAATATAAAAATGATTTTATTATTATTTTATATATTTATAACAATGTTTTATGTAGCAAAAAATCAATTTATCAAAAATCTAAATGTTCCAATATGTAAAAATTGTGTTTACTTTAAACCATATAAAAATGATGAAAAATACTTTGATTTGGGAAAATGTACAAAATTTGGAAAAATGGATATTTTATCTGGAATTATTGAATATCAATATGCTTATACTTGTAGAACAGATAATAAACTTTGTAGTTTTAATGGAACGTATTATGAAGAAAGAAAAGATGAAAATATTACATTATCTATTTTTCAAAGTAAATGGTTTAATGATTAGTAAAAATATTGTTATAAGATTAATAAATCATTACTGTCATTTTTATTTTTGATCTGTGTATTATTGCTTTTTTTATTAACAATATCATCTTTTAGTTTCAAATAATTTTTTTTTGGAACACCACGGTTATTATACAAATATTCTCTTAATTGTTTATTTACTAATTCAACAAAATCATGATCTACAAATCCATCATTTGTTTCATCATAATATTTATTTATATATTTCATTAGTTTTGTTAAAATATCTTTAAAATTCTTATTCTTTTTAGCTTCTTCAAAATCCTCCTCATTTATTATAACTAATTTTTGAATTTTATCGATTATTTGTTTTAAACAAATATCATTTAAAACCCAATCTGAACCATTCCACACCATATATTTTTCTCTATTTTTATCAGTCATATATACATTTTGAAATTCGGGAAATTTTTCATTAAAATGTATTAATTTTAATAATTCAGTAAAAATCCTATAACCAGTTACATCCCAATTTCCAACTGTTTTAATAATAGAACCATATGTTATTTTAGTCAAATCTTCTTTTCCAAAACTAACTAATTTATCAGCTGGAATAATAATGTTATTTGTAATATTATTATTGATTGTGTTATGTGAATTATTAACATTTTTATTTATAATTTGTTTAATTTTATCATTAAAATTTTTTTCTAAATCTTTTAATTGTTCTCTTAAATATTTATTTTCTTTTATTAAATTATCATTATTTTTTTGTAATTTATCAAAACTATTTATAATTTTATCAAGTTTTTCATCTTTCTCAATCAACTTATTGAATATTTGTTCTTTTTTTTCTTCATCTAATTTTTTAACTTTACAATAATTTAATATATGTCTCTTTAACGTATAATTATTTATAAACTCTTTTTGGCAATAATTACAGATATTTTCCTTGTTACTTTTTGTATTTTCATTGTTTTCATTTTTTATGTTTTTGTTAATTTTTGTTAATTTTATGTTAATTTCTGTTAATTTTATGTTTTCTTCTAAAAAAGTATCATCATCTTTGAAACATACTTTCTTTTTATTTTTTAAATGATAATCATAATTTGATTTTCTATTAAATTCTTTTTGACAATAAGGACATATATGTTTTACCATTTAGTTATTTAATATATTATATATCTATATATTTTTATGTTTTTATGTTCGTTATGTTAAAAAAAATGTGCAGTTTTTATGTCAATTAATTCACATACATACTTTTTACAATTTTTTCTTATGTCGTTTTTATTATACTGTATTACTTTTTTACTTAAAATTTAAAATATTTAGAATTTGAGAGAGTTTACTAGTTTAAAAAATGAAAATTTTTTAGAAAACAAAATATTTTCATTTTTAAAAAATATTTTTATTTTTTCATTTTTTTAAATATTTAAAGATGATAAAAAATACTTTTTTAACAGTTTCAGACGTTATTAAGATCTAAATAAAATAAATAAATAAAAATAGGTCTTATTAGATGATAAAAATATAATATTTTTTATTTTAAGATGATTATAAGATGTAAAAAATTTTTTATGATCTTTATATAGATAAAAAATAATAAATATATTTAAGATAATGACTCAAGTTTCTAATAAAACAAATATTTTAATTATAAACAAAAATATAATTAAAGATGTAAATTATTAATATGGTGGGACACAATTATTTTCATTTTTATAACTAGATGAACCATCATATTGTAATAATCCAATAATTAAATTACAATTATTATTACAAGTAGTGATATTTTGTTGGGTAAATTTTAAAGTTAATTTAGCTCCTGAGAAAGTGAATTGATATACAGTATCAAAATTATTAATATTATAATAGGGTAATAATTGTGAATAATCATAATATGGAATTGGATATAATGGAATAGCAGTTGATATATATCTAGAACATGATGGAATAGGTGTATTATTGTTCCACCATTCTAAAGTATTTATATTTAATAATTTTTCATTATTCATATCACAAATTGGTAAATTTAGATTTATATATAAATATGCTCTAACAATTTGATCGCACAAACTCTGTATATTTGTATGTTCCCAGAAAATAAAAATATTTTTTCCATTAAAAATTGGATTCTTAAATATTTCTATAACAGTTGTTGCATCAAATGGTTGTGATACATTTTGTTTTGAATAAATAAATACTGGTATATTTAACATGAATGCTGTTAAAAATCCAGATTGTTGTGGATGTACAGAATTTGATGGATTACATGTAACAATTGCTGATATTGGATAACCTGATTGACCAAGTTGATTTATATAATTTATTGTTTCTGTAGCTCTATAAATACCATTACAATTTAGATACCATTCTTGATCACCATTTGATTTTTCATTATGTCTTTTAATAAAAATATTAGCAGGTCCAAGACTTTTTGAATTAGCATAAACTAATGGTGGATTTGTTAAAAAATATTGTGGTGTAAATGTATTTTGATAAATTTGATATGATGTATAAAGTTGATTATTTGTTAATGGACAGCCTTTAATACAATTAATTTTTTGAGATGACATTTTTTATATTATATAATATAAAAAATTTTGATTAGGGGGAGATAATTTTTACACGTGATTTATATAAATATATTATTATAAGATTAATAAATCATTACTGTCATTTTTTTTTGGAACAACATGATCTTTTATCCAACAAAACTGTTTATTATGTATAATAATATAATTTATGTTTTACCTCTAATTACAAATAATGATGAAACATTTTTTTTGCAAGGCAAAAAATATTCAATATTTTTATTTATTTCTTCAAAATGTAAAATTCCTTTATAATCAATAAGATTAGTTTCATCTTGTTTTATATATTTATTACAGATTTCCTTAAATTCAGTTATAAAACTATATAAATTTTCATTGTATAAATTTATTATTGTATTATTTTTACATTTAAAATTTTTTAATTTATTAATTATTTCTAAAACAATTTCAAGTCTTTCTATTTTGTTGTAATACATTTTATATGATATAATAAATATATTATTAAATAATATTTAATAATATTATTTAATTTCTCAATTTTGTAAATAAATAAAAATTTAACGGTTTGGTGCAGAAGTATCTAACATAGATCCCATTGCAGGTTGATTGTTCAACATACTTCTGGATTGGATATTAGAATCATAATATCTAAATCCTTCTTTGTTACTAGTAAAATAAATAATCACAAGAATAACTATTAGTATTGTTACGAATGTTTGATCCATTATATATATTAATCTATATATATAAAAATTATTTTATAATTTAATAAAAATTGAATTAAATATATTTAAATTATATTTATTTATTAATAATTTTATAAAGTATGATTTCAATATTGGAAACAAAATTTCAAAATAATGATAATTATTTAATAATTAGTGGGAAATTAGAAGTAGATCCTACTAAAATTATTAAAATAGAATTGGGAGAAAAAAATGACAATGATGTTGTAATTATATCATCAAATAAATTATATCAATCAATACAAACAATAATAAAATCCTATCCTGTAAAAAAAAGAAATATTAACATACTTGATCATAATAATAATACTATATGTACTATGGCAAAACAAAGAAGTAAAAATCGTTGTGGTAATATTCCAATTACAATTGGACAAAAATACTGTATAAATGAAATTATTATTCCTGATAAATTTATTAATGAAGAAACTGATTATTTTATTGATATTCAAGACTATGAACCTATTAAAAATATTATATCAGATAAACTTAAAAAAGAATTACTAGTTAAAGATATTTTTAAATTTATTGAAAAATATTCTAATCTAAAAATTAATTTTATTTGTGATTATTTATTAGGAAATTTTATTATAACAAACTTTGATAAACTTCCTGAAAATATTAATTTTATACATAATATTAATAAAGACTTGACTACTCAATGTTTATGTGAAGAAATTTTTGGTAAAGTAATTACTCGCAATACTTGTGTTATTCAAGGAGAATTTATATTTAAGACAAATGAAAAAATTTTAAAACCAAAATTTATATTTTCAGATAATAATGATATAGGTTTACTTCTTAAAGAAGATTCAGTACAATATACTGGAGATAAATCATGTAATTTTGTTATGGTTCTGAATAAAGAATCAACGGATCCAATAACAAATATTACAATTATTAATAATTCAATATCAAAAATATGTTTTAGTGGAGAAATTACTGACAATAAAGATTTTACATCAAATAATATTAATAATTTGATATTAATTGTTGATCTTTATCAAGGTCTGGTTGAAGTTTGTAAACAAAATAAAGACTTTATAAGAGAATACATATTAAATAATTGTTCTTTAATATTTAAAGTTATATTTGATGAAAATATTGATGAAAATACATCATTAGAAATTACTGATCCAGAAATAAATATTATTAATAATAAAATTAATAATATAAAAAGAAAAATTAAAGATAAGATGGGTATAATTACTACAAAAAATTATTCATTAAATACAAGCGATAATGTAATTTCTAATGAATTTGGATTGAATAATCAAAAATTACCACTTACTTGTAAAGATGTAATGCAACAATTACCAAGAAATATTTCAGAATCATTTGGTATGATAACTCATTATCCTTCAAATAATAGTATTAATTTAATTAATTCTCCACCATTTGATTCAATTAATTCTCCACAATTTGATTCAATTAATTTTACACCTTTTAATTTAGATGAAAATAATAATTATTAATTATGATAAATATTTTATTTATCTAATTAAATATATAAACATTTAATGAAAAATAAAAGTTATTGGACATATAAAGGTTTTATTCACACATATGATACTTTAACAAAAAAATTTACTAAAGAATTTGTAAAAGGAAAAATTATTATAAATAAATTATCAAATATATTTTATTTAATATCAATTGAAACAAAAAATTCTTATTTATCAAATATATTTATGAATTCTCATAATGAACAAATTGTAGGTAGTTTTTTTCAAAATGATACAACTATATTTTATTTAACACCAGATGGTAAATTAAGAGCTAAATTCTATACATTATTAGAATCAAAGACAAAATTTGGAGAATTTAAATTGTATAAAGATTAGATATTTAGATTTATATATTGTAAAATTAATTTATCTTTTAGTACAAAATGGTATTCCATTAAGACTTAATTGTATAGTACAACTTTCTGGATCTTTGTAACAAGCATCATAATTTGTTCCATGGCTTACACATTCAAAATTTTCTTTACCTCCTAAAAAATAAATAACAAACAAAATAATAATTAAGATAATAATTTGATTAGAATCTAACATTTTATTTATATTATATACAAATAATAAAAATTATAATTAGGATAATTTAATAGGAAAAAAAACAAAATATGAAAAATATTAAAATAGTTATATAACATGCTTGTGGAAAACTTTTACATAATCTAGAAAGAAGGGCCCATAATATTAAAAAACTACATATATTAACAATAATATTTATAAACATAAAATTTGTGTAAAAATTTAAAAAACCTAAATTAGAACTATTATTTAATAAATTTGTTGTATTAACAGAACATTCACATTTAACATCAGGACCATTAATATTAATTTTTGTAAAATTAGTTTCTTTTTGTAAAGGATTTTCGTAAATCATTGGTAAATTTTCAACGTAAATTTCATCCATTTTTATATAAATATATTTAGATATAAAAAAATTAATAATTATTATATAATATTTGACTATATTGATCATAATCCATAATTATAGGAAAATTATTTGAATTTTGTATATACCCTGCATTCTGATAATATAGTTGATTATAATTTGGTTGGCTATAGTAAGTTTGTGTTAAATTTATATATTGTGGTTTATTATATTGTAATGTGGGATATTCAGTATAAAATACAGAATTTTTAGTATTAATTTCAAATGAATTTATTAATTCATCATTATTTGATTTATTTATATATTTTTCAGGTATTTTTATTTGTTTTCGAATAGTTTTTTTTAATTGACATATTAATTCAGCATTTTTATCTAATTCATCTTTAAATTGTTCATTTAATTTTTCAGATATAATATATTTTGATTCACATTCTATAAATTTATCTCTTAATTTATTATATTCAGTATTAAAATCATCAAATTCTTTATTTTTTAATATAAAATTTTCATTTAAAATATTTTTATCTAAATTTAATTTATTATTTTCTGATTTAAAATTTATATTATCATTAATTACTTCATTAAATTTAGATTGTAACTCTTTATGCTTTATATTTAAATTATATATTTCTGATTTTAATTCTATAGTTTCTTTTGTTATTTTTTCTATATCTTTTATATAATTTGTACTATTTTTTTTTTCAGAAACTAAATCATTATTAAATTTATTTTTTATTTTATTAATTTTATCTTCTAATAATTTGATTTCTTTATTTTTTTTTTTAATTATTTTATTTTGTTCTAACGATTTAAGTGACAATACAGAATATTTTTGTTTATCGACTAAACTACATTTATTTTTTTCATTGATCGTTGATTCTAAAATTTTAATTTTATCTAATAAATCTGCATTATTATTAATCCAAGATTTTAATCTAACGTTACTTCTGTCCTCATTTTGTCTAATAATTTTATCTTTATAACTATTTAATTCTATATATTCTTTTAAATCAGAATTTAATTTTTCTATTTGTTTAATATGTTCATTATTAGTTTTTTGTAATGCAAAAATTAATCCAATAAAAGTATTAGAAAATAGCTCAAATTCGTTTAATTCAATTGGCTTAACTATATCTTTTACTTTTGTAATAATTTTATCTATTCTAATTTTATCATTATTAGAAATACATTCATTTAAATTATATTTATTAACAATATTTTTATAACTATCAATTTCGGTAATTATTTTAGTAAAATTTTCAGGATCAGTTAAATCTAAATTAAGCATGTTCTTATAATCACAGCTATTATTAGTAATCATACATTAGGTTGTATATATATATAAAATCAATTTTTATTATAAAAATTAAGATTCAGATTCACATTGATTTATTTTTTGTTTATTATACTTTTGATTATAAACTGGTTGTGAATCTATAAATTGTTGATTATAATAATATTGCATAAAAGCAGGATTTGGTATAAATTGTTGAGGATAGTAACAATTATTTGATTGTTCAGGATAGTAACAATTATTTGATTGTTCAGGATAGTAACAATTATTTGATTGTTCAGGATAGTAACAATTATTTGATTGTTCAGGATAGTAACAATTATTT
>Ga0214923_10002050_pt1 | contig 27550 bp, 25 predicted proteins | sample LL1510_MetaG_FD_177993 | JGI IMG/M metagenome (GOLD analysis project Ga0214923, IMG submission 177993) | Freshwater microbial communities from Lake Lanier, Atlanta, Georgia, United States - LL-1510 | ecosystem: Environmental > Aquatic > Freshwater > Lake | place: USA: Georgia | collected...
CGGGCAAAAGTTCGATGCAAGCAGTTGATGGAGTGAGGCTTGCTGGAGCTGATGTAATTGGGTTAGTGGCATTGTTTACCTATGGATTTTCGAATGCCGCTGAGCGATTTGCAAACGAAGGAATTCCAGTGTTTACACTAACAAATTTCGATACTTTGTGTGAAGTTGCTGCTGCTGAGGGCTATATTGGTGAAGACGATATCGCAAGTATCAAAGCATTTGCACAAAACCCATCTGAATGGGGTGCTAATTTGTAATTTTTTTTAGTACCTTTGTAGTAATATGAATGCTACAATTGATATGCGATTGAATACCTTATTCGTTAAGGTTGAGCGCGTATTGAAAGAAAATTCATCCCTCAAAAACGAAAAAATAATTCTAGAAAATGAGATTATAGAATTAAAAAATCAGCTTTTGGGAGTAAAAAATGACAAACTCGACCTACAAAATGAAAATTCTACGCTTAAAAGCACAATAGATATTCAAAGAAATACGTTAAACGAGTTAAAGGAACAGAATAAAATTATAAAACTTGCAAAAGAAATGTCGCCCGATAGTTCAGACAATCATGAGTTAAAAATCAAGATTAATGAATTAGTGAGAGACATTGACCGGTGCATTGATTTGTTAAACGAATAAAATTTATATAATGGATAACAACGAAACCGTTCTTCTTTCAGTGAATATAGACACTAGGCCTATGCGTTTGCGTGTGGCTAGCAAAGATGAACAACAGGTTTTGTTGGCAGCAGAAACGCTCAACAAACGCATAGAAGCTTTTCGTAAGTTTAGTGCAAATGAGCCAATAGATAGACTTTCATGGGCTGCTTTAGATTTGGCAGGCGACGTAGTTCGCTTACAAAAAAGTGAAAATCAACCCAAAAGTCAGGAAGAAATTCCTCCAGTTTTACTCAAACTTGAATCTTTGCTGCAGCATTATTAATTCGTTTTTCTATTCCAATGCTCCAACATAAAAAAGGAGAAAAAAAATGGACGTAATTGTATTTATCCTAGCTGGACTAATCGGTGGATTAGGGCTTGGGTACATTGTTTTTATCGCAGCGCGAAAAGGACAATTAGAAAAGGAGAAATCTAAAGTATTGGAAGAAGCTCGCAACCAAGGCGAGACACTTAAAAAGGATCGTATTTTTGAAGCCAAAGAGAAATACATGCAACTTCGCTCAGAATACGAGCAAGAAACCAACAAACGCAATCAAGAAATTCAACAAGCTGAAAACAGAATTCGTCAAAAAGAGCAATCTTTAGACGACAAACTGAAAAACTTCAAATCTCGTGAAGATGAAGTTGCTTCAAAAAGTCAGCGTTTAGACTCTCAAATGGAGTCTTACAAGACAAAAGAGAAGGAAGTTCAGAGTTTGCGTGATCAACAGCTTGAACAGTTAGAAAAAGTTGCCGGTTTATCTGCAGATGCTGCAAAAGAGCAAATGTTTGAAAATATCAAAGCAAAAACCTACAATGAAGGATTGCAACTTGCTAAAAACATTGTTGAAGAAGCAAAATTAGGTGCAACCCGTGAGGCAAAACGTATAGTTCTGCAAACCATTCAACGTACCGCTGCTGAATTGGCAATTGACAATACAGTAACTGCTTTCCCTCTTGAATCTGACGATGTTAAAGGTAGAATCATTGGTAGAGAAGGTAGAAATATCAAGGCTTTTGAAGCAGCTACTGGTGTGGAAATTTTAATTGACGACACTCCAGAGACAATCGTATTGAGTTGTTATGACCCAATTCGCCGTGAAATTGCACGTGTTTCTTTGGAGCGTTTGATTAAAGATGGTAGAATTCACCCTGCGCGTATTGAAGAGGTTGTTGAGAAAACCAAAAAACAAATTGAAGAAGAAGTAATTGAATGGGGTGAAAGAACTGTAGTAGATTTAGGAATTACAGGTTTACACCCAGAATTGATTCGTTATGTAGGTCGTATGAGATTTAGAAGTTCTTATGGCCAAAACTTATTGAAACATAGCCGAGAAGTTGCTCGTTTGTGTGCAACTATGGCTGCCGAAATGGGATTGAACGTAAAACTAGCAAAACGCGCTGGTTTGTTACATGATATTGGAAAATGTCCTGATAACGACGAAGAAACTCCTCACGCATTGTTAGGTTTGAAATTGTGTGAAAAATATGGCGAACACCCAGAAGTTTGTAATGCAGTTGGTGCCCATCACGATGAAATTGAAATGACAAGCTTATTAAGCCCTGTTGTTCAAGCTTGTGATGCCATTAGCGGTTCTCGTCCTGGTGCACGTCGTGGAGATGAGCAATATGTAGAACGTATCAAAGAAATGGAAAATATGGCGTTGAGCTACCCTGGTGTTGAAAAAGCCTACGCTATTCAAGCGGGTCGTGAACTTCGTATTATCATGGGTGCTGAAAAAACCACCGATGACCAAGCTGATACATTGGCATTTGAATTGTCAACAAGAATCATGACAGAAATGCGTTACCCTGGTCAAGTAAAAATTACTGTGATTAGAGAAAAGCGCGCTGTTGGTGTAGCAAAATAATAATGAAACGGACTTTGTCCTAAAAAAAATACCAAATGCAAAAACCAGAGTTTCTCTGGTTTTTGCATTTAAATGAAATAAAAAAATGTCTGGAAAACTCTATTTGGTTCCTACGCCCATTGGCAACCTTGGCGATATGACTTATCGCGCTGTTGCGGTTCTCAAAACCGTTGACAAAATTCTAGCTGAAGATACGCGAACGACTAAGGTTTTGTTAAATCATTATGAAATTTCAACAACATTAGAGAGTTTTCACCAACACAACGAACATCAAAAACTTAATTATTTAATTGGCGAATTAAAGCAGGGTAAAATGCTTGCACAGGTTTCTGATGCAGGTACTCCTGGTATTTCTGATCCTGGGTTTTTGCTTACCAGAATGGCCTTGCAAGAAGGTATTTCTGTAGAAGTTTTGCCAGGTGCTACCGCTTTTGTTCCTGCGTTATTAAAGAGTGGATTTCCACTTCATAGTTTTTGTTTTGAGGGATTTTTACCCCATAAGAAAGGCCGTCAGACCAAAATGAAACAATGGGCTGCAGATGATCACACCATTGTGTTTTATGAAAGTCCCCACAAAATATTAAAGACCCTAAAACAGCTTGCTGAGTTTTGTTCGCCGCATAGAAAGGTGAGTGTTTCTAGGGAAATTACCAAGAAATTTGAAGAAACTGTTACCGGAACGTTACCGTTTGTAATTGAACACTTTACTACTCATAATCCGAAAGGAGAATTTGTTGTAGTTTTGGAGGGCAGTGCATACGAAACGGAAGAAGTAGAAGAGGTTTCTGAATAAATGCAAAAAATTCATTGAAATAATGTTGCAGAAATTGCAAAAAATAACATTCAAAAAGGCACCAACATGGTTTTGGATTTGCCTTCCATCTTTGTTGTTTTATTTGGCTTGGGAGCCAAATGGAATTGCACCAATTTTGTTTGTTGCCTTTTTGCCATTGATTGTATTGGCAAACCGGTTTGCGTTAGAAAGAAGATATAAATATTACGGTGCTATTTTTTTAGCCCTGTTGGGGTGGAATATTACAACAACTTGGTGGGTTTATTATGCTTCCGATGTGGGTGCAATTTTTATGTTGCTTTTGAATGCATTGTTTATGTGTGTTCCTTTTATTTTTTATCGGATTGCACTAAAACGGAATTTAGGAAAATGGGCGTTTGTGGTTTTTGCAATTGCTTGGATTTTATATGAATACGGACATCACCGGTGGGATTTAAGTTGGCCGTGGTTGTGTTTGGGGAATGGATTTTCGGGTTGGACGGGTTTTATTCAATGGTATGAATGGACAGGAACCCTTGGGGGAACTGCGTTGGTGCTTTGGATGAATTATTTGTTTTTTGAGGGATTTAATTTTAACAGATATCGCAAATTATATTGGATACTATTTGTTTTTGGTGCTTTATATGGATTGTCGATTTATTTAAAATCGCAAATCAATATCACTGATGGGAAGAAAATAAGCGTTGCTGTTTTGCAGCCTAGTTATGATCCATGGAATGAGAAGTTTGTGCGTCCCTCTTTAGAAATGGAGGAAGAGATGATTAAGTTATCTGCGTCTGTCATTGATTCGGGTACCGATTGGCTTTTGTGGCCGGAAACTTCTTTGGTAGACAATATCAATTTAAATTTGCCCGAGAGAGATGGACAAGTAGAAATGCTCAACGGATTTTATCGAAGATTAAAATGGGGAAGTGATTTGGGAATCGTTTTTGGACCGGATAAAAGCAAGTATAGATGGAATTCAAAGCTTCAAATATTAACGGGAGCGACTACAATTCGGTATTACAATTCTTTATTAAAACCTACAACGGTTGCGCGCAAATCTCAATATGATCAAAATTTATGGTATGAAGTATTTAACGATGCGATGTATTTAGATAGTTCTCTGCTGCCTAAATTTTATCATAAATCAAAATTGGTTCCAGGTACTGAGCAAATGCCTTTTCTTCATTATTTTCCATTTCTAGAGGAATTGGCGTTGGGTTTAGATGAAAATAGTGCAACTGGAAGTTTGGGTAAGAATGAAAGCGCAGAAGTTTTTGGTAGGGGGAATGAAAAAATAGCACCGGTTATTTGCTATGAGAGTATTTATGGTGATTATATTCGTGAATACATCAATAAGGGCGCTGGGTGGATTGGAATTGTAACTAACGACGCTTGGTGGAGAGAAACTGCTGGATATCAACAGCATTTTTCATATGCCAAATTAAGGGCCATAGAAATGCGTAAATGGATTGCACGCAGTGCGAACACTGGAACCAGTGCATTTATTGATCCGGTAGGCAATAGTTATCAAAATACAGAATGGTTTGACAAAGTATGCATCAAACAGAGTATTTTTTCGAATCAACACAAAACAATTTATGCCGCAATTGGTGATATTGGCGTAATGGCAATTTTATTTTTAGGGATGATTTTGGGTACTTACTTCAAAAAAAACAATTAATTCTTTTGAAGTTTTAATTGCCAATTCCAAGCATCTCGCATCATTTCATCGAGGCCACGTTTTGCTGTCCATCCCAATACCTCATTTACTTTGGTTGTATCTGCCCATACTTTTACAACATCACCGTTACGGCGAGGTCCAATTTTATGAGGGACTTTGATGTTATTTTCTTTTTCGAACGATTGAATTACTTCTAATACTGAGAACCCATTGCCTGTGCCAATATTAAACAATTCAAAATTTTCTTCTTGTTTATTCTTAACCAAACGTTCAACGGCTTTTACATGAGCTTCTGCCAAATCCATTACATGGATATAATCTCGAATACAAGTTCCGTCGGGAGTATCGTAATCGTTGCCAAAAACGGTCAATTCACTTCTCAACCCAGCTACAGTTTGGGTTAGGTAAGGAATAAGGTTATTTGGAATACCCAAAGGCAATTCGCCTAATGCCGCGGTTGGATGGGCACCAATTGGATTAAAATATCGAAGACACTGGGTTTTACACCAGGTGGAATTGTCCTTTAAAATAATTTCACCCATTTGCTTTGTAGCACCATATGGTGATTGTGCAGGTTTTGTTTGGGTAGTTTCTAAAACAGGAACTTGGTCGGGTTCGCCATATACAGTGCAGCTGCTTGAAAAAACAAGGTTAGAAATGCCTTGTTCTTTCATAACTTCTAAAACAGAGATCAAACCAACAACGTTGTTTTCATAGTACATGAGCGGTTTTTCTACACTTTCACCTACCGCTTTAAATGCGGCAAAATGAATAATGGCATCTGGTTTATGATCAATGATTAATTGTGAAAGCACTTTTTTATCATTTACATTGGCATTTACAAATGTTGGTTCAAATCCTATTAACGATTTAATCCCATCCATTGCACTCATTTGTGAGTTGCTTAGGTTGTCGATAATAATGGGTTCGAAACCTGCTTCATGCAAACAAACAACAGTATGTGAGCCAATAAAACCGAGGCCGCCTGTAACTAATATCTTTTTTTTCATTCTAAAACTATCGAGACTAAATTATTCAATAATGTATATTTTTCGTTGGTGGCGCTACAAATTGCAATTCCTTCGTTGTTGAAGATTAATTTTTCGCCGTGTTTGCTCATCCAGCCAATTTGTTTTGCTGGAACTCCAATTACCATGCTAAAATTTGGGACATCTTTGGTAACAACTGAACCTGCGCCAATGAATGCATATTCACCGAGTGTTGTACCGCACACTATGGTTGCATTGGCACCAATTGAACAACCTTTTTTTACGAGGGTATTTTTGAATTCCGCTTTGCGTTCAACGAAAGCTCGGGGATTCATCACGTTTGTAAAAACCATACTTGGACCCAGGAAGCAATCGTCTTCAATGGTTACATTGGCATAAACGCTTACATTGTTCTGGATTTTAACACCGTTGCCTATGCTTACGTTTTTGTCGATATAGACATTTTGGCCAATATTGCAATTTTGACCAATGTGGGCTGTACCCATTATATGGGTAAAGTGCCAAATTTTGGAATTGTTTCCAATTTGTGCTCCTTGATCAATAATTGCTGTTTCGTGAACAAAATAGTCGTTAGACATATTGCGAAGGTAATAAATTATAGAATATGATAAATTTTGAATTGATTAATCTCTGAAATAATTTATAAATGGAAATGCGGAATGTTTAAAAACAAAAAAGGCTGCCCTTGGGCAGCCTTTTTTGTGATATGTGTAAAATTAATATGTTAAAATAAAGTCAACACGGCGGTTAGTTTCTTTACCTTTAGCAGTAGCGTTGTCTGCAATTGGCATTTCAGAACCATAACCGATAGATTTCATTTTGCTATCGCTGATACCTTTAGAAATAAAGTAAGCTTTCACAGCTTCAGCACGGTTTTGGCTTAAAGTTTTGTTTGCAACTGCATCACCAACGTTGTCGGTGTGACCTTGAATTTCAATGTTAGCACCAGGGTATTCGTTCAAAATTTTCACGATTTCATCTAAGTTTTTATTTGAGGATGCAACAATAACGGCTTTGTTTGTTTCAAACAAAATACCTTTTGCATAACCTTTAATTTTAGCTTTAACTTCATCTTTAATTTCTGGGCAACCACTGTTTGAAACTGGACCAGCTGCGTTAGGACATTTGTCATTTTTGTCAGCAGTACCATCACCGTCAGTGTCAGGGCAACCTTTAAGTTCTTTAGAACCTTTTTCATTAGGGCAAGCATCAACGTTATCTGCAATACCGTCACCATCAGTGTCAGGACAACCATTAAATTCTGGAGTACCTTTTACGTTAGGACAAACATCTAATTTGTTTTCGATACCATCACCGTCAGAATCAGGGCAACCGTTAAGTTCTTTAGTTCCTTTTTCTTCAGCACATTTGTCGTCAGCATCTAAGATACCATCACCATCTGTATCAGCAGGGCAACCTAAGCTATCTACATATTTGCGGTATTTCGCTTCGGTACCTTTACAACGGTCATATTTATCTGGCACACCATCTTCGTCAGTATCTTTCATACGTTTTGGTCCACGACTTGAACCACCCATACCTTCATTAATTGCAAATGCAACACCTAAGTTGTTGTAACCCCAAGCATCGTTACTTCTATAAAGTTTATTTACAAGAGGTTTATCAGGGTTAGGATCTGCTTCGTTAGCACCATCCCAACGGTCGTTGAAAGTATAAGTTAAAACATAAGACCAATTTAAAGCAATTTTATCTGTTAGGAAGAATTTAAATCCTAAACCACCTTGAAATTGAGCACCAACATCTTGTAAAGTATTTTGAACAACGTGTTTGCTTCCAAAGTTATCGTAACGTGTAGCTGCTACGTATGGATCCGGACCCCAAATAATGGTTGAATGCACGTAGTAAGCTCCAATAGCACCATATAAATAAGGAGCAAATTTTGAATCTTCAGAAAGAATAACACCATTATTGAATTTATAACGAACACCGAATGATAAATCACCAGTATTTGCTTTAAAGCTCTGCCAAACAATATCTTTTTCTTTTACGAAGCTATCTAGTCTTCTGCAAAATCCTACATCACCTGCAGAAATATTTGCTACTCCGTCAAATGAAGGACTGATACCATAAGTAAAGGTTGCACCTCCACCTTGATAATTAGGTTTTGTTTTGAAAAATAGGCTAGAACCCATATCTCCTAGGTATTCTCTTAAACCTCCATTTACTTCAACGCCCATTGAACCTTGGCCTTGAGCGGATAGGTTGCCTACAAATAATGAGATAATTGCAGGTAAAAAAATTGATTTTAGGTAGTTTTTATGCATATTCTTGTGTATGTAAGTGATTTTAGTAGTTGACAAATATAAGAAACTCTTAATTAAAAAAAAGTTTTTTGATTAATTTTACACATATACTTCACATTTTTTTTTCAACAGAAGTAAAAAATGAGAAAAATATATCATTTTTACACAAAAGGAATTGTTTTAATAATGTTGAATTAATTATAGACTTGTAAAATATTGCCGTCTTTTTGAATTTTATATTGCGCAAGTCTTCCTGCGGCAGGTCCTTTGGTGGGGAAACCGGGAAAATTGTATTGACTTTCACAGCATTTGTTAAATGTACTGCCAACATACTCGCCACATTTCATTTGTATATTGATGCTATCAACCCAAATTTTGGAGCATGCTTTTGAAGGTTCAAATGCGCATGTTCTTTCAAAAGCGTACCATTGATCGTCGTAATCGTGAATTACAATCACTCCTTTAATTCCCCCGTCGAAATATTCAAATTCTCCAGGGTTGTTAAGGTGCATATATGAACTCAAATTAAGGTCAATATAAATATTTACGGGTCCTGTTTGAATATTTTGGGTAACTGTTCTTGAATCTGTGCAAGAAAATAGCCCCCCCAAAACAAACAATGTCAAGATTATAATTCTATTCATAATTGTAAAATCCTTTGCCAGATTTTTTGCCGTTATGTCCGGCATCTACTTTTTGTTTTTGAATTCTATTGGGTCTGAATTTAGGATCGTAATTGAATTGTTCAAACATAGAATTGGTAACCGAGTAATTGGTGTCAACGCCTATTAAGTCCATCAACCTAAATGGCCCCATTTTAAATCCTGTGGATTCCATTAAATTATCGATTTCTGGAATGCTTGCAACTCCTTCTTCGGCAATTTTTAATGCTTCAACATAAAAATGTCGGGCAACACGGTTCACAATAAAACCGGGAGAATCTTGGGCATATACGGTGGTTTTACCCAAGGAAACAGACCAATTGAATGCTTTTTCTGCAATTTCAACACTGGTTGCCGCACCTTTTATTACTTCTACCAATTTCATAATGTGTGCAGGGTTGAAGAAATGCACACCCACCAATCGTTCCGGATGTTTTAGGCCGCTTGCAATTTGGGTAATTGGAATTGAAGATGTATTGGTAGCAAAAATTGAATCAGTTGAATTTATGGTTTCTAAATGCTGGAAAAGTTCTCTTTTAATTTGTAAATTCTCTAAAATTGCCTCGAGAATAAAATCTGCAATAAGTTCATTTTTGTTTTCGGTAATCGATAATAATTTTATGGCTTGTTCTTTTTTCTCGAGGGAAATTTTGCCTTTTTCTACAGAAATGTTGAGTTGTTTATGAATATAGTCAATTGCCTTATCTAAAGCTTCTTTCTTTAAATCATAGATAACGGTTGGATAGCCAGAAAGGATGCTGCACATAGCAATACCTGAACCCATAACCCCAGAACCAATAACAATTACATTTTTCATTGTTACAAATTTAGCGAGACTTTAGCCAATTTTGAGGATTTTGTTTTTCTTGACCTTGCCAAATTTGGAATTGTAGGATGTTTTTATCATCGTCGTCGGTCATTACACGTCCAATTTTTTCTCCTACAGAAATGATTTGACCCGCTGCACAAATACATCACTTAATCTTGAATATACTGTAAAGTACTCTCCATGATTTACCAATATGGCTTCACCTTGTCCTGGAATTGATAAAATTGCAGAAACTGTGCCTTTAAAAACAGCCTTTACTGTTATATTTTTGGGTGTGGTAATATCAACCCCATTATTTACCTCTTCAATATCTTGAAATTCTGGATGTCTGTGTCGGCCGAATCCTTGAGAAATAAAACCTCTTTCAACAGGCCAAGGCAATCCACCTCGGTTATTTTCAAATGAAACACTGAGTGCTTTAGATTCAGGTGTTAAGGCATTTTCTGAACTAGATGAGTTGTATTTTACTTTTTTATTTCCAGTTCTATCGGGTGCGGATTTTGCCACTTCTCTTTTTTGACGGCGGCGTTCAGCTTCAATTTCTTTTGCAATTGCTCTTGAAATTTCTCGGTTTAATTTAGAAACCTGTCGTTCGTTTTCTTTGATTTTCTCTCTTAGTTCTTTTTCCTTAGAGGATAATTCAACCACCAACTTTTGTTTGGTGCTCTTGTCGGTTTCTAATTCTTTCTTTTCGGTTTCTTTACTCGACAAAAGCACTACCTTTTGTTTTCTGGTATGGTTTAATTCGGCAAGAGCATCTGACACTTGTTGGGCCTGTATTTGGATGGATGAAACAAGATTTCTGCGGTAATCTGAGAGTTTACGTAGGTATTTCCAACGTCGTAAGGCTTGTTTTACATTGTTTGAAGTAAAAACAAAAAAGAGCTCTTTTCCAGATTTTCTTGTTTTGTAGGCTTTGCGAATTGTTTTGTTTAATTTGATTTTTTCTCTTTCATAATCAAATTTTAGCGTTTCTAAACGCTGCGATTGTGAAAAAATATCTCCATCAGTTGCAATAATTTCTACCTGAATGTTCTCAATTAACTCAGTTCTTTGCTCAATAATTTTATTGATTGTTGTTAATTGATGAAGGGTATTGCGTTTTTCTTTTTGGGTTGAAAGGAGAATTTTTTTGTTCTCGGCAATTTCTTGTTCAACCTTACGGCGCTTTTGCTCAAGCTGTTGGCGATTTGTTTGTGCCATTGACTTTGGCCAACAAATACCAATTACAAAAGCTGTGGCAATGAAAAATTGACTAATTTTTTTGAATCGAAACGCGCTCATAATCATTCGGTACCGAGAATGGGTACGAAGGTATAGTATCAAATCGTGCAGTTTTTAACGATAATTTCAGTCGTAGACTATTGAGGTCACTTTTCATGTCTTGAATTTCCCACTCCATTTTATTTGGCAATGCCACTTCCTTGTTGGTTATTCTTTCTAAGTAAGAAATTTTCAACTTTTTCATTTTACCCTTGTCTGAAAATCTTGAAGAAGAAACCAAATTATTTGATGTGGTTAATCCAAATGACAAATAAGGTGGAGTTGCGCCAATGTATTCATTTGGCTTGGTGCTGTCGTATTGTATTAACGCGTTGGTTGGTGTATTTCCGACAATTAAGGCTTGAATGGCAGATAAGTCGGCAGGTAATTCTTGCATGCTACTTAAATCTGACAGCGATAATGGATAGTATTTTTGATTATAAACATCTAAAACATGGGCACTATCTTTGGTTATGATTCCTTTTAAAATTTGAATACCCATGATGGCCGAAACACTAAACCAAACAATGCTGTCTTTTTGCATTCGGAAAGTTACGTTTCCAGATAAATCACCTTGCGGGGATTGAATATCGCAATCGTATTTTGCTGTGCAATATTTCCAGTTTACGTTTTGAATATTTATTTGTGCATTGGATTGATTGCTAAACAAAAAAACTAAGGCGATAATGAGCAATATTTTTTTCATGGAGATTATTTTTTAGGAATGAAATTTTTAGTTAAAATTATATTTCGATTAATTGACCCAAAATTTGTGCCAAGTTCAACAATTCTTTGGTTTTTAAATCATTTGATTGTGATCGGAAATAACTTAGAAGTGGACTAATATAAGGCGGGTTGATATTTTGGACATTTATTTGATCTAATTGTGGAATTGATTTAGATGGGGTGCTTAAATTAATATTCCCTAAAAAAATAAGGCATGTAAATTCATTTTTCCATGAATTGCTTAGGGTTTTGGTTCGTAACAAATTTGTTGCGGCGTTAGAAAGTTCTTCCTTTTTGTTTTCAAATAAAAGTGAATAACAATTTACCAAATCATTGATTGGGGCAAATGGAAACGACTCAATTAACTTAGGCGTAATTTGAATTATTTTCCCTTTGTTTTGTTTGGCAAACAAGGAATACAAATAAGGAATTATTTCATTTTCATTACTTAGTTTTAAATCCCCCGTTAATTCATAATACTTTATTGCCAAATCGTAGTTTGAACTGTTATAAAATTTGCGTCCTAAAGTTTCATTTAGCTTTCGTTTAATTTCATAATTGGGATAACCAAAATCAATGGCCATTTGATAAATGGCGTTTACCAATTCGATATTTTTTTCTGCACGAAAAAATACACCAATTGCTGAATATTTTATATCCGACCAAGTTTCTTTAAACGCACTCAAATAATAAAACTTTGAGTTTAATATTTGCAGAATTTGGTATTTATTTTCATCATATACTTTTAAAAAAATTTCATTGTCGGAATTGATAGGTTGATTTTCATTCCTTTTGAGGGAATGAAATAATTTATAGGCTCTGAGTTGAACCATTTCATTTTTGTAAAAAATATTTGAAGTATCATTTTGGTACTTCAAAAGTGCAAGCTTTTGGGATTTGTCAAATTGATTTGAAGATAAATACATGGTGGTCAGTTCTTTATAATATTCTGACTGATCGGGATATTTGGCATGAAGTTTTTCTAATATGTAGGTAATGGAATCAGATTTCTTCAAATCTTCGTATGCCCAAATGAATGCTTTGGCAATTTCGGGTCGAAATGAAAATTGGTTTTCCCAAATTCTGCAAACTTTTAATAGTTCGAAACTGTTGTGGCTGCGTTTAAAGAACTCGCTTGCTTCTTTGTAGCGCGACCAATATTTGGGATTGATTTCTATTGCTTTGAAATAGTATTTCCCAGCTTCGGAATATTTAAACAAAACCGACAATAATTGCGCTTTTAAAATGACGTAACTATCTTCTGTTGGATTAATTTTGAGAGCTTGATCAATGTAAAAGAGTGCTTGAACTATTTTCCCTAATTTCTGGTGAATGGTGGCAAGTCTGTAATTTGCAGCTTCCGCAGAAATAGGATTTTCGGCAAGTTTATTAAATTCTATGGTTGCGTTTGTCCAATCGGAGGCTTGAAATAAAACTTCAGCCTTGCGATAAGCGGCATTTGTAGTTTGAACTGTATCTATTTGGGCAGATGCAATTGTCCCCCAAAATAAAAAGAAAAGAGTAAAACTGCAGTGAATTAACCCTGTGAACTGTAATCGCCAATGCTGTACTCCAAGCTGTCGCCATTGAGCACAACGTGATTGCCTATCATGGAGTTTTCGCATTTAAAGTTTTTTAAATTACTATTATCTTGGATAATGGTATTGCTAATAACGCAATTTTCCAATGAAGTATTGTTTCCAATGCTCACAAAAGGACCAATTTGACAATTTATCAGTTGAACGTTTTCTCCGATAAAGCAAGGTTCAATGATAGAAACGCTGTTATCAAATTGATTCATATCAATTTTAATTTGTGCTGATTTATTCACCAAAACACGTTGATTTGTATAAACAGTGGCTGCGTAATTTCCGCAATCTAACCATTCATCAACCTTACCTGGAACGAACTGCATGCCTTTGTTTTTCATATTTTCCATGGCATTGGTTAATTGATATTCACCTTTATCTTTGATGTCGTTATCAATCAAATATTGCAATTCACTTTCAAGGGTTTCGCCGCTTTTAAAGTAGTAAATTCCAATAATTGCAAGGTCAGAAACAAATTCTTTTGGCTTTTCAACGAAATCGGTAATGATGTTGTTTTCATTGTATTTCACAACACCAAAAGAGCTTGGATTGTCAACTTTGTGTACCCAAATTACACCGTCTTTTGTTTTATCTAGGTTGAATTCTGTTCTAAAGAGGGTATCAGCAAAAGCAACAATGACTTCACCTTTCAGGCATTCGCGTGCACATAAAATGGCATGACCTGTACCTTCAGCTTTGTCTTGATAGAAGATTTTACCTTTGGCACCAACGCTTTCGGCAATTCTGATTAGTTCGGCTTCAGTTTCATCGCCAAAACGGCCAATTACAAAACCTATTTCGTCAATAGTTTCACCACAAACAGCAGCAATATCATCGATTAACCAATTTACAATTGATTTACCTGCAAGAGGAATTAATGGTTTTGGGGTTGTTAGGGTGTGTGGGCGCATTCTTTTGCCCATACCAGCCATTGGAATAATAAGTTTCATCTTAAACTAAAATCAAAATTTGGTGCAAATATCGTTAAAAACTACGAATTTATGGTTATTGCGTTCATTAATGCTTTATTTTATGGCATTATTTTCCGCTGCTGCCATATCCGCCTTCGCCTCTTTCGGTATCGTTTAATTGGGTAGTTTCCTCCCATTGAATGCTTGCATATTCAGCAATTACCATTTGCGCAATTCTTTCGCCATCGTTAATATCGAAGGAGGATTGTCCGTGATTAATTAACAAAACTTTAATTTCACCTCTATAGTCGGCGTCTATGGTTCCCGGTGAATTCAATACCGTAATTCCATGTTTGAAAGCCAATCCGCTTCTTGGGCGAATCTGAGCTTCGTATCCTTCAGGTAATTCTATAAACAAACCTGTTGAAATAATTTCTCTTTGTCCGGGTTGTATTGTAATAGGTTGATCAATATTGGCATGTAAATCCATTCCTGCGCTTAATGCTGTTTGGTATTTTGGCAAAGGATGTTTTGAAAGGTTTTTAATTTTGATTGTTGTTTTCATAATGAATTGGGCTTACGTAAATGAATTTTTCGTAGATATATATTCCACCAACCAGTATGGCCAGTGACAGTATTTTTGCACAAATTAAAAGTACTGTATTTTCTATATTTAGTATCCAATATCCAGTTCCTATGGCAATAAAAATACTCCCTAGAATGGGTAGCAATGGATATGGAATGGGGAAATACTTTTGACAAAGGATGTAGCCAAAAATAACCATACTTGCATAAGCAATCAATGTGGTGTAGGCGGAACCTAAAAATCCAATCTTTGGAATGAGAAAATAGTTTAGAGCCAATGTTAAAAAGGCACCTGCAAATGCAGGCAATGCCCCAATTTTGGTTTTACCCGATACTTTATACCAAACAGATAAGGTGTAATAAATACCCAAACACAAATTGGCAGCCAATAAAATAGGCACTATTTTCATTCCGGAGGGATGGTTAAAGTAGGCTTTATTTCTGATTAAAAGGGGTGCGATGAAAGGCAAAATAACAATGGTAAATAAGTAAATGATGGATACTGCATAAACAAACCATTTCATTACATAAGCATACGTTTGTTTAGAATCTAAAGATTTTGCTTGTTGGAAAAAGAATGGTTCAACTGCAAATCTGAAGGCTTGCACAAATAAAGTTAAAATGAGACTCAATTTGTAAAATGCACTGTAAATACTGGCTTCATAATCGCCACTGTTTTCTGGTAACAATTGTTTGAGTAATACCCTGTCGAATGTTTCGTTAATCATTCCTGCCAAACCTATAAATATCAAAGGATAGGCATATTTTAACATTTGTTTTAGCAGTGTAAAATCAATTCCATAAATTAAGTTCTTCCATGATTTGTACATCATTGGGAAGGTGAGTAATGAGGCAATTAGGTTTGAAAGAAAAATATTGGAAACCATATTTTCTGGTTGTGCCCAAGAATCGGCCCAGGTATAACCATGCATTGATAAATAAGGACAACCAATTAAAAAGAAAATATTTGCGAGTACATTGATACCAATGTTCGACAGTCGAATGAGGGCAAATTGCCAAGGTTTCTGCTGGTTTCTTAGCCATGCATATCCCAATGCGGTAATTGCATCGGTGGCCAAAATTAGGGTAAACCAAATTGCGTATTCAGGATGGCTAGGATAACCTGCCGCATGCATAATTGAATTTGCGAAGAATTTAGAAAGGACAACCCAAATAAACCCAGTGATAATTAGGGTTAGTGTGGCGGTAGAAAAAACCCGCTCTGGTTTTTCTGATTTTTGCGCAAAATTGAAGAATGCGGTTTCTAAGCCTAAAGCAAAAACAACTGAAAATAAACTGGCATAACCAAACATTACACTTACAACTCCGTAATCTGAAACGTCACTCAAATAGGCGGTATATAGCGGAACCAATAGGTAATTGATGAATCGCCCAACCATGGTACTCAATCCGTAAATGGCTGTTTGCGATGCTAGTTTTTTAACAATTGACATGAATGAAACAAATGTAATTAAAATTCTGCTTGGAAATAATCTTTACACAATGGGCCTAGGTTGAATAGCAAGTCGAGAATTGATACTTTTGGGCGAAAACCATATTTTGCATCAAATACTTGCGAAAACTCGGGTGTTGGAGTTTCCATTTTGTCTGAGTTAAAAATCAATTGGGCATCATCATTCTCTATTTGCGAGAATTCGATGGTTTCCAAGCCCACAAGTTTGGTTGTTAATTCCAATAATGATTGATTGAGTTTGGCAAGTTCAGGAATTTGTTTGTCAAAAACGTCGAAGATTCTATAATCGTAATATTCAAAAAAAGGAGATTTGCCATAGGCAGTTTGCAGGGCATTTTTGTGTTCGCGAATCCACTTTTGAGAATAGTCTATTTGAATTTGAGCAAAACAATCTGATTTAGAACCTGATATTAGCGGAATTGTTAAGGTTTGAAGTTGATTGGGTCCTGCAATGATATACTTGTTGGTGTATTTGTTATTTGGAGCCGAGAACTGCTGCAACAGACTGTTTTTTCCTTGTTTTTGGGCCATTATAAACCACTGGATACTTGGAAAAATCTCTGGAATCAAAATCATAAGAAAAGAAGTTTTTTAATTGGCAGTGCATCTGAGGTTTCAAAAGCCAATTGCTTCATGGTTTTTTTCAATGAGGGATGGATGAGGTTGGGAGCTAATTCTGCGAGCGGAGCCAACACGAAATTCCTATTTTGCATTTGTGGATGCGGAATGACAAGGTCTTTGTCCCTCAAAATTAAATTGTCGAATATTAAGATATCTATGTCGATAGTTCTTGGTCCCCATTTTTCATTTCTTACCCTACCCAATTGCTTCTCAATTTGAAGGATTTTTTGCATGAGTATTTTTGGAGGGAATGGGGTAATAATTTCAATGCATTGGTTTATGAAATCTGGTTGATCTGTCTTGCCCCACGCTGAAGTTTTGTAAAAAGAGGATGTGTTTTTTACCAAGCCAATTTGTTGGCTCAAAAGGATGTTCGCAAGGTTCAAATTTGCAATTGAATTTCCTTGGTTACTTCCAGTGGAAAGAAACACCCTATGAAATAGCTTTGACACAGCCGCGAAGATAAATCGCTTGGACGAAGAAAATAGAATTGTATTTTTGTAAAATATGAAAAAATATATTTTCGTAGGACTTTGTCTTTTAGCGAGTGTTTTAGGTGCACAACAAAAAATTAATAGCTATGCCGATTATCCCTCAGAAAACTGGGTGATGCGCAAGTTTCAAAACGATCCATTAAATGTGAGGTATTATACCTTTAAAAACGGATTGACACTAATTACATCTACCAACAAAAAATCGCCGAGAATCAACACCATGGTTGCGGTAAAAACGGGTTCTAAAAATGATCCTTCAACCAATACAGGTTTGGCTCATTACCTAGAACATATGTTGTTCAAAGGAACAGACCAATACGGAAGCTACGATTGGAGCAAAGAAAAACCATTGTTAGATCAAATTGATGCATTGTATGAGCAATATAACTCCACAAAAGATGAGGCACTTCGTACTGCAATTTATCACAAAATTGATAGCACAAGTCAGCTTGCAGCAAAATTTGCCATTGCAAATGAATTTGACAAAATGTGTCAAGCCATGGGTGCTGAGGGAACTAATGCCTTTACATCTAACGACATGACTGTTTATGTGAATGATGTTCCCAGTAATATGATGGACAAATGGTTAACATTGGAATCTGAAAGATATAGAAATCCAGTTTTACGTTTGTTTCATACTGAACTTGAAGCGGTGTATGAAGAAAAAAATATTGGCATGGATCGCGATGGAGATAAAGTTTGGGAAGCTTTGTATGCTGAATTGTTCAAAAAACACAATTATGGATTACAAACCACCATTGGCACCATAGAGCACCTGAAAAACCCTTCGTTGAAAGCCATTCGTAATTATTACAATACGTATTATGTGCCAAACAATATGGCCATTATTATGGCAGGAGATTTTAATCCTGACGAAGCGGCTAAAATGGTAGCTGAAAAGTTTTCTTACATGAAGAAAACAGAGGTTCCTGTATATAAGTTTGAAGAAGAAACTCCAAGAAATACTGAAAGAACAATTGAATTGGTTGGTCCAGATGCCGATAATTTAACCATTGGATTCAGGACTCCAGGTGCGAAAAGCAAGGAAGCTACAATTATCAAGTTAATCGATTTGTTGTTGAATAATTCATCGGCGGGATTAATTGATTTGAATTTGGTGAAAAAGCAACTTGTTTTGGCGGCCAACAGTGGAACTGACATTATGAAGGACTATTCCATGTTTATTTTAACAGGAAAACCTAAGGAAGGTCAAAAATTGGAAGAATTAAAAGACTTGTTGCTTGGACAATTAGAAAAAATTAGAAAAGGTGAGTTCGACGAAAAAATGTTAAAGTCGATTTTGTTAAACGAAGAAATTAGCAAAATTGAGTCTTTCAAAGAAAATGAATCAAGAACAAGTTTCTTAATGAGCACTTTTGTGAATGATTTGGATTACAGAGCGGCTGCGAGTGAATTGGCTTTGATGGCTGAAATTTCTAAAGCTGAAATTGTTGCATTTGCAAATGAATATTTGGGCAATGACAGGGTAGTGGTTTATAAAAGAAAAGGGGAAGTACAGAAGGCAAATAAAATTGTAAAGCCTGAAATCCATCCAGTTGAATTGAATAGAGATAAACAGAGCAAATTTGTAAAAGATTGGTTGGAATTGCCTTCATTACAAATTACACCTGCCTTTTTTGATGCAAAAAACATCACAGTTTCTAAATCAGGTATCGCTCCAGTTTATTACGTTAAAAATGCCGATAACCGTTTGTTTAATCTAACGTTGAAATTTAATCAGGGCAGTTGGCATGACAAACGCACTTCATTGTTGTTTTCGTATTTGAAATTTTTGGGGACAAAAGAGATGAGTTCTGAAGATTTCAGTAAGAAAATGTATGATTTGGGTTGTAAATACAGTGTTTCGAATGATGAGGAACATGCTTATATCAATTTGAATGGTCCTGATGAGAATTTCAATGAAGCCCTTAAAATGGTGAAAAATGTATTGCGCAATCCAATGCCTAATGAAAAAGCGTTACAAAGTTTAATTGGTGATATTTTGAAAAGTCGTGAGAATAATAAGTTCAACGCACGCATCATTCAACGCCAATTGTCGCAGTATGTGATGTATGGTCCAAACAATCCAAGTACTTGGATTATTAAAAATAGCGATTTGAAGAATATTAAGTCAGGTGATCTTTTAAAATTATTGAAAGAGGTATTAATAGGTAGCTATGAAATTAGTTATTATGGACCTAGGGCATTAGAAGGAAAGTTGAAAGATGAGAAGATCGAAAATTCTGTTTTAAGTAATTTGAGCGAAAGTGGATTTATGCCAAAAGGTTTCAAATCAGGCAAAAAGGATATACCAGTATTTACTGAGCGTAAGATGACGGAGAAGGAAGTGTATTTTACGCATTACCCACAGGTACAAGCTACCATCAATTGGTGGACAAATGCTGGAGATTATACTTTTGCATTACACCCAACAGTTGTGGCATTTAACCAATACTTTGGTGGTGACATGAGCAGTGTAGTATTTCAAAATATTAGAGAAGCAAAAGCACTGGCTTACAGCACTTACGCTATATTTAATGAACCAAAGAAGCCAACCAAACCATATATGATGTCGGCATTTGTTGGAACGCAAGCTGATAAATTTCATGATGCAATTGCTTCAATGAACGAACTTTTAACTGTGATGCCAGCTGATGAAGAAGTTTTTGGATTGGCAAAACAAAGCATCGTAAATAGAATAGAAACGGAAAGAGTAATGCCTGAAAATTATGTGGGTATGATGTGGGCCATGCAAGAAAAAGGATTAACTGAAGATCCTAACAAATCTGTTTATCAAGAAATAGGAAGTATAAAAATTTCTGATATTTCTAATTTCCATAAAAATCATATTGCGAATAAGATTTACCATTTGGCAATTGTTGCAAGTCGCGAAAAAATAAGCAAAGAGGATATGTCTAAATACGGCAAGGTTAAGGAATTAACGCTTGAGGAATTATTTGGGTATTGATTTGTAAGAATTTTTAAAATGAAAAAGGGGCGTGAGCCCCTTTTTCTATATACTTGTAATAAAAGAATAACGAATTACGCTTGTAACTCGTTATTTCTCAGTTTGTACTGTTGGAATAGTTCTGCCAAAGAATTCTTGGTAAAAAAAGTATTTAATGCTTCAAGGTGGCGAAAATGATGAATGTCGGTACAAGCAAAATCAAACATTTCAGCTTTAAGCATTTTTTGAGCAATTTTTTGAATTTCTTTGCCGTAGTATGGTGTCAATGATAACAAATTCAATTGAAGCTCAAATCCCAAATCTTTCAAATGACCGTAGTTAGATTCCCAATTATTGTGGTAGTAAATATATCTTTCTGGATGTGCGAGGATGGGTTCATATCCTTGAATTTGCATGTCGAAACTTAAGTGTTCTACATAGTCTGGTCGTTGTATATAAGAAAATTCAACCAAAATTTTATTGTTGCGAAGCTTTAACAGTGGTTCTTTATTTCGTAATTTTTGATGAAACATATCATCAAGCATATATTCTGCAGCAAATGAACAAGGGATATTCATATTGTTATTTTTGAATGCAGAATTTAAAACTTCAAAACCATTAGAAATGGTTTCTTTGGTATTTGGATGTGTATCGGAAATAATATGAGGTGTGAAAACAAAATCAGTAAAACCTAAATCATTCAAACCTTTGATTAGGGCAATTGAAGTTTCACTATCAGTTGAACCATCGTCAACTGCTGGAATTATATGATTATGGAAGTCTAACAAAATTTGTTTTATTTATTAATAATTGAACTTTTTTTAATAATAGCTAATTTTATTTTTTAAGGGTATTTAAGAGAAAAATAGAGTAAATCAATTTTAACAAAGATGCGAAATCGTTTTGAAAATAATAGAATTTAAGCAAAAAAAAAATTTATTTTTTTTAAAAATGATTGATTAGTATTTATTTACGAATAAATTCTACAACTGGAATAATGCGATATAATTTTTATTGAAATTTTTTGTTAATCTTTTGCTGTGTGTTTGTGGTTTTCTGTTTAATATTTAAAAAAGCTTGGCTCGTCTATTGTTCTAAATCTCATGCCGGACATTTTGAAAAGTATCCGAATTTGCCTTTATATGCGTTTATAAACATTAAAATCCCAATCTGTTTATTCAGTATAACAACCTGTCTAATCCGTCTAACCTTATGTTATGGTTTAAGACGTCCGTACATTCTTGGGAACGGAATACTTTCTCTTACGTGTTTCAATTTACACACCCAAGTAACCATTCTTTCTAATCCCAATCCGAAACCAGAATGAGGTACAGAACCAAATCTGCGAAGGTCTAAATACCATTCGAATTCAGACATTGGCAAATCGTGTTCTTTTATCTTTTCAATAAGACTTTCTACGTTTGTTTCACGTTCTCCACCACCAACAATTTCGCCATATCCCTCAGGAGCCAAAACATCTACACCGCGGGCAAAACGAGAATCGTTAGGGTTGCGTTTTAGGTAGAATGCTTTTACTTCATGTGGCCAATCGTAAACCATAACAGGACGATCAAACAAACGGGTTAATACAGTTTCATCGCTACCGCCGAAATCATTGCCGTATTCGAAAGTTCTTGCGCTATTGATCCATTGTGGTATGTTGCGTAAATCTTCTTCAATATCAGATTTCTCTTGTTTTAAAGTATTTACTTTATTGGTGAAGAAGTTAATTTCACCTTTTTTCAAACCGCCACCGGCAATTTTGCTTTCTTTGTCTGCAATTTCTGTATCAATTTCAGCAAGTTTATTTTGTTTGGCAGTAAGTTCATCTTCTAAACTTTTGATGCTGTTTACTCCGTTTACATCTTGCTCTCCTTTGATAATTCTTACAGCTTCATCGTAGGTCATTCTTGGAAATGCACCCAAAGAACTTTCAAGAACAGAAACATCTCTTCCAATGGTTTCAAGTTCTGATTTGCAATTTGCAAGCACATCTTTGATAACGGCTTGTAACATTCCCTCAATACAATCCATGTTTTGGAAAATATCATAGAAGGCCATTTCAGGTTCAATCATCCAGAATTCAGAAAGGTGACGGCGTGTTTTTGATTTTTCTGCCCTAAAAGTTGGACCAAAGGTATAAATACGACCCATTGCCATTGCCATTGCTTCGCCATAAAGTTGACCACTTTGACTTAAGTAAGCAGGATCTCCATAAAAATCAGTTTCAAATAAATTTGAAGTTCCTTCGCAAGCATTTCCCGTAAAAATAGGGGCATCCATTTGAACAAATCCCTGCTCTTGAAAATATTTATGAATGCTAAAAATGATGGTGTTTCTAATGCGCATGATTGCCCATTGTCGGGTACTTCTCAACCACAAATGGCGTTGATCCATCAAAAATTCTATACCGTGTTCTTTTTTAGAAATAGGGTATTCTATACTTGTTCCAACTTCTTCAATTTGAGTAACTTGAATTTCAATTCCCCCAATTTGTTTTTCGTCTGATAAAACAGTTCCAACAAGAATTACGCTTGATTCTAAGTTTACATTTTGAGCGCAAATCAATCCATTTTCTCCTGCTGTTTCGGCAGTTACAACACATTGGCAGAAACCTGTTCCGTCCCTCAAAATAACAAATGCAATGCCCTTGCCTTCTCTTTTGTTAGAAACCCAACCTTTGAGTGTAACTGATTGCCCAATTTGATTTTTTAAACCTGAAATAAACGATTGATGACTCATTTTTAAATTTTCACAAAGATAATTCTTTTTTTTCGCCCTTTTAATAGCATAAATCAACACAACGATACTTTTTTATTTCAAGATGCTTGAGTTAACTTCGCCAATGAAATGACTGCAAAAACAACCATCAAAGTATTGATTCCTTCTGGTGCCGGAGCTCCAGGTTTTGCTGGTATTGTGAGGTGTTTACGAAAAGACTCCCGAATTGAAATTTTTGCCGGAGATACAAATCCCAATCCTTATGGTAAGGTTCTTGCAAACGAATTTTTCGTTATGCCGCCAAGTTCCGACGACCAATATTTAGATAAGGTTGTTCAAATTTGTGGAGATAAAAATATCGATGTGCTGCTGCCAATAACAACCAGAGAGTTAATTCCTTTGGCAACCCATAAAAATCAAATTGAAGCTGTTGGCACCAAAGTCATTATTTCTGATTTGGAGGGACTTGAAATCGCCAACAATAAGGGAAGGTTATTACACCATCAAATCAAGAATGAAACAGATATTCCGGTTCCTGATTTCGGATTTGCAATGGGCAAGGTTGGATTTATAGAAATGGCCAAATCGCTTTTTGAAGCGCATGATACTTTGTGCTTTAAACCAGTTGAAGGAAATGGCAGCAGAGGGTTTGGAATTATTACCCAAGAAGTTTCTAATGATTTTCTAACTGAAAAGGCAGGAATTTTGCCTATGACATTAAAAGAATGGACAAGCAGAATGCCCAAGGAATTTGAAGATTTGTTGATGATATCGGCTTATTTAACGGGAGTTGAATACAGTGTTGATTTGCTCTGTGATTATGGCAAAGTTTTGGCATGTGTGCCAAGAACCAGAGACAAAATGATAGGTGGAATAAGTGTTGCCGGAACGTTTGAAAACAATCTTACATTGAAAGCTTTTTGTATGTCGTTGGTGAACCAATTAAATCTCCATGGTCCAATTGGCATACAATGGAAAGAAGATGCGCAAGGAATGCCTCATTTGCTAGAGATCAATCCTAGGTTACAAGGAACAACATCTGCTTGTGAATTGGCAGGAGTGAATTTTCCATTGCTTGCAATAAAATTGGCAATGGGTGAGAACCTGGATTTGTTGAATTTGAGAGTAAATTGGGGAAGTAAGTTTGTTCGCCACTGGGAGGATGTTGTCATAAACAATTGAAATTCAATTTATTAAATTGAAAAATCAAAAAAAATATTGTTAGTATAAAAATAGATATTATCTTCGCAGGACCTATGAGTAACGAAAAACGCAACACAAAAGGATATTGGGCATTATGTATTGTTAGTGGTATCGCTCTTACCTTGACTACCATTTTCTTGCCAGAAGCATTTTGGTTAGGTTTGCCTACCTTTTTTGGTGGTATGGCTATGGCAATGGATTGGGTATAACTCAATTTTTGTTTAACAGCGCAAATGGCGCATTAATTATTTAAAAATTATGGCGAATCAAAATTGGTTTGATTTTGAGAAAGATATTGCTGAATTGTATGAGCAGCTTGAAAAAGCAAAAGCTACACACGAACAAGGCAAGTTAGATATGACAGACATGGTTGCTACCATTGAGTCGAAAATCAAAGAAGCACAAACGCATGTTTATGGCAAATTAACGGGATGGCAGAAAGTACAAATTAGCCGTCATCCGGAACGTCCATACACACTTGATTATATTGAACACATTTGTACAGACTTTGTAGAATTGTTTGGTGATCGTCAAATCAAAGACGACAAAGCAATTGTAGGTGGTTTTGCGAAAATAGATGGCCAACCTTTAATGGTTATTGGTCAGCAAAAAGGTAGAAATACAAAACAACGTCAGTATAGAAATTTTGGAATGCCTAATCCTGAGGGATATAGAAAGGCATTGCGATTGATGAAATTGGCTGAGAAATTCCATGTTCCTGTTTTAACTTTGATTGATACTCCTGGTGCTAGTCCTGGATTGGAAGCAGAAGAACGCGGCCAAGGTGAAGCCATTGCCAAGAACTTATTTGAAATGGCAACACTAGAAGTTCCTATTGTTTGCGTTGTAATTGGCGAAGGAGCAAGCGGCGGAGCTTTGGGTATTGGTGTTGGTGATAAAGTATTAATGATGGAATACACTTGGTATAGCGTAATTAGTCCTGAGAGTTGTTCTAGTATTTTATGGAGAACTTGGGACAAAAAAGAATTGGCTGCCGATGCGTTAAAACTTTCATCTGACGATATGTTTAACAACGGGTTGGTTGATGGAATTATCAAAGAACCAATTGGCGGCGCACATCACAATCCATCTGAGGCTTTTGAAAACATCAAAGCGGCAATTTTAAAAGAGTTTGCATCTTTAATTCAATTACCAGTTGATGTATTGGTTCAATCTCGTATTGACAAATTCTCTAAAATGGGAGTAGTGGTTGAGTCAGTTTAAGGATAAACTGTCCTTAATTTTTTTTATCATTATAAAATACCATGAAAAATCGCATCACTGAGTTATTCAATATTCAACATCCAATAATTCAAGGTGGAATGATTTGGTGCAGTGGCTGGGAATTGGCATCTGCGGTAAGCAATGCCGGTGGTTTGGGACTAATTGGAAGTGGGAGTATGTATCCTGAAATTTTGAGGGAACATATTCAGAAGTGCAAAAATGCAACTTCAAAACCCTTCGGTATAAATGTACCATTGCTATACCCCGACATAGATAAACACTTAGAAATTATTGTAGACGAAGGAGTAAAAATTGTTTTTACTTCGGCTGGTAATCCTGCGAAATATACGTCTTGGCTAAAAAGCCATGGCATTACGGTGGTGCACGTTGTGGCAAATTTAAAATTTGCTAAAAAATGTGAGGAAGCGGGTGTTGATGCAATTGTGGCTGAGGGATTTGAAGCGGGCGGTCATAATGGGAGGGAAGAAACAACAACCATGTGTTTAATTCCTTTAATCAAGGCCAATTGTAGTTTGCCATTAATTGCTGCTGGAGGAATTGGATCTGGTGCGGCAATGGCGGCGGCATTATGCTTAGGTGCAGAAGCTGTTCAAGTGGGCAGTAAATTTGCTGCCACCCATGAAAGCAGTGCCCATATTTCCTTCAAAAATGAAATTTTGAATGCGGGTGATGGTGGAACGGAATTGACATTAAAAGAAATTACACCCGTAAGATTGCTTAAAAATGAATTTTACAATGAAGTTCAACAAGCATATACCAACAATGCAACCAAAGAAGAGCTCACGCAACTTTTGGGAAGAGGAAGAGCAAAAAAAGGAATGTTTGAAGGGGATTTGGTTCATGGTGAGTTGGAAATTGGTCAAGTAAGTGCTACAATTACCGAGGTTGTTTCAGCGAAAGAAGTAGTTGATGATTTAATGACCAATTGTATTGCAACGCTAAAAACAACTTCATTGTTTTTTTAATTTTAAATAGCAATTAATTATGAATTTGCCAACATCACAAAACGAGAAATGGAAAGTAATTTATACTTCCAGTCGTCAAGAGAAAAAGGTTGCAGCGTATTTAGATAAATTTGAAATAGAAAATTATTTACCCATTTACAAGAGTTTACGATTTTGGAAAGACCGAAAAAAATGGGTCGAAATGCCCTTGTTTAATGGATACGTTTTTGTGCGACCAACTGCAATTCAAAGAGACAAAGTTTTACAAATTCCCGGGGTTGTAATGTATCTCAGATATAATGGTGATGATGCTTTAATTCCTGAGCGTCAAATTAATTTAATAAAAGAACTGATTGAATTTGGTTATACGGTTAGTGAATATTCCAATAAAGATGTTTTAGAAACGGGTGATGTAGCTGAAATTTTGGGCGGCCCATTAAAAGGCCATGAAGCTGAAATTGTGAAAATGGGCGATGATGCATTTATTTTGGTGAGCATTGAAGCGATGAATCAAAGTGTGATGGTTAAATTGCCAAAAGAAATACTTAAGTTGCGCAAAAAGAAAGCGAAAGAAGAAATCAAACCATTATGGTAGGAGAAAAAATATTATTGTTATCGCCTCATACAGATGATGGTGAATTGGGATGTGGTGCTACAATATCAAAACTTATTGGCCAAGGAAAACAAGTGTATTACGCTGCTTTTAGTGCATGTGAACAAAGTGTTTTGCCAAATTTCCCCAAAGATATTTTAATCAGCGAAGTGAAAGCTGCCACTGCTACTTTGGGTATTCCTTCCGAAAATTTGAAATTATTTCGTTACGATGTGAGAACATTCAATTATCACCGTCAGTTAATTTTAGATGATTTAATTAAATTGAGGGAAACTATTCAGCCGGATACTGTTTTAATTCCGAGTATCAATGACATTCACCAAGACCATAAAACAATGGCAGAAGAAGCATTGCGCGCTTTCAAGTTTGTAAATATTTTTTCATATGAATTGCCTTGGAACAATTTAAATTTTAATACTTGTGCATTTGAAGTAGTTTCGGAAGAAGATGCTCAATGTA
>Ga0214923_10002051_pt1 | contig 27546 bp, 43 predicted proteins | sample LL1510_MetaG_FD_177993 | JGI IMG/M metagenome (GOLD analysis project Ga0214923, IMG submission 177993) | Freshwater microbial communities from Lake Lanier, Atlanta, Georgia, United States - LL-1510 | ecosystem: Environmental > Aquatic > Freshwater > Lake | place: USA: Georgia | collected...
CTTGCTCACATGCGGGGTAACGCGGCGCGATATTGAAATGGGTTGGGGCGGGCGCTGAAATGGGTTGGGTCGGGCGCTCAAAATGGGTACGCGATTTTGAGCTCGAAGAGTTTGGCGACCTTGCGCGCCTTGCCTAGCTCGTCCGTGCTGACGCCGAGACGCTCGGCAAAGGCCTCCATGGGCATCTTTTCCCGTGGGGGATTTCTCCCGTGAACCGCCTGAAGCGGTTGACGGGGATTTGCCCTTCTTGAGCGCGGCGAGCCGCCGGGTGGCACTCTCTGCAATGGCCGCATCGAGCATTGGCAGCGTCATGTAGGCCAGCGCCCCCTTGTTGTAGTGACGGCGGGCGAGCCGTGGCAGCCCTGGGTCAAAAATAGACCCGCTCACCCGAAGCGTTGAGGACATACGGATCTCCCGCGTAGAAGTCGCGAAACGCCGAGAAGCCGTTGTGGCAGACGTTGAGTTGCTTTAGCTCGCCGCCTCCGCTGGCGGCGAGAGAGAGTACGATGCCTTGTGGCTCGGTCTTGGCGTTAAGGCCCTCGCCAGCAATAACGCTGCGGCTGGCAATGGCGTCGATCAGCGCGTTGAGTGTCGCGCCAGAAACGAGGTACGTCGCGTCGGGGTTTACTTTGTCGGGGAGCTTGGTCATGTCAGGGTGCGTACTGGAACCGCCATTGCCACACCTCTTGGACCAGCGAGACGTCCGTGTTGGCCAGGGTGTCGAATGGTAGATCCATCAGAATCCAGCCGTATGGGATGTTGAGCGTCGGCTCGGTTAGGCTGGTCCAGATGCTGTCTCTCACGTCGTAGCCCATTGGCGGCGTGCCTGCCAGTCCCACGAGCTGCGTGTTTGGTGCGGACGTGGTGATGTACTCTACGGTGATAGTAGGCGCGGCTTCCAGGACCGAGACTTTTTGCGGCGTCGCATAGCCCGGCACCGCCGTGTTGTCGTGTTGTTGGTGCTCGACTTGCGCGGCACCGCTGACCTTTACCCTGCTCCTCGCCAGGCCATACCCCGTAACCGTGGCCGCCCAAATATTTGCCGCCAAACGGGTCGGCACCGCTTTGACGATCCAGAAATCCCCTTCCCCTAACTGCGAGCCAATACTAAAATCGCTCACTATCTGCTGCGCCGTGCGGTTTGCCCCCTTGTAGTCGCGCCAGTAGGTGTGCGTGAGGACATCCCAGGAGCTCTGGTTTTGCTCGATTGTCTCTTCAGCCAAGGTCCAAGCGGCGGGGATGGATGAGATTAGGCAGCAGGCATGTTGGGTGACGGGCATGGTCTAGTCTGGCGTTAGGCCACGAAGAGCTTTTCGAGCAAGGTGCGAATGGCCGTGACATCGGCGGCTTTGACCGGACTCGCGGAGGAGCGACTCTCGCTCTCGGCGCGCTGGATGGCGCGGCGCGCGACAGTCTCCTGGGCGCGGCGCGCGCTGGCCCCACGGAAGAAATTCTCGGTGCGCTGAGCACCTTCGCGCCCACCAAAGAAGCCCTCGCCTGTGCGGCGGCGCACCGCCTCAATGCCAAACGGCCGCTCGCCCTGGCGTTCACGGCTGAAACCTTGAATGCGGCGTTCGTCTTTCTTTTTATCGTTAGCGTCCGCAGCTTTAGCCGTGGAGTTGAGCGCGGTCGCGGCGGTATTGGCCGCTTTGTTGAGGTTATCGAGGGGTTGCGGCTTGAGCTGCTGAAAGAATGTGTCGAGCTTGCGCTGGGCGTTTCCCGCACCGGCCACATCGGCGATCTGCGGCATTTTGATATCGAAGGCCTGCTCAAAATTGTCGGCCACCACCTTGCCCCCTTCCTCGAACGCCTTCTTGATCGCGTCCACCCCGTTCTGAATGGTGGCCGCGCCCTCGGTTTTGTTTTTTGCGCCATCCAGCGCTTTGTTGGCGACGTCGAGGATGGCGAAGGCTGCGGTGGTGATGCTCTCTTGCGTGAACGTCTTGAGCTGGGCGCCGCTATCCAGCGCTTTGTTGGCGACGTCGAGGATGGCGAAGGCTGAGGTCGTGATGCTCTCTTGCGTGAACGTATTGAGCTGGGCGGCGGCGCTCTGCAACTGTGCGGTTGCGGCTCTGAAATCGCCCACAATGAGGCTGCCCAGGCCGGGGATGTTTTGCAGGCCCACCATGAACTGGGCCGTGACCATGGCCAGCTTGTTACCGAGCCAGTCGGCCACATTGGTGAAGGCGTCTTTGAGCGCCTGCCACGCCCCGCTCGCCGCGGCGGAGAGTGTGCGCACCAGGGCACCGCCGAACTTGCCAACGGTGACTGTCAGTGCCACGAGCAGGTACTGCGCGCCCCCCGCAAAAATGCTAATGAGCGTGCGCACCAGGGCACCGCCGAACTTGCCAACGGTGTCTGTCAGTGCCCCGAGCAGGTACTGCGCGCCCCCCGCAAAAATGCTGGTGAGCCCAGAGCCCAGCGCCGCGAACGCTGGGTTGAACGCGCCGGTGTAAAGGCTTTTGACGTTGCTAAACACGAAGGTGAACTCCGCTTTGAGCACGCTGCCGACGTACTTGAACCAGGCCACCGCGCCGTTGGCAAAGTTGCGCAAACCCACTTCCAAGGAAAGCCCAAGCATCTCGCCTAACCGGCCCTTGGCCACGGCATTGCGGGCCACGCCGATCGCGGCCTCCAGCCTCTGGCCGAGCTGGTCGGTCAGTGAGATGACTTCGGTCATGAGCGGCCGCAACGCGTCGTTGATGGGCGTGCCCAGGAGCGTAAAGATGTTGTTGATCGAGTCCTTGAGGTTCGAGAACAGGCCGTACGTGGTGCGGCTCTGCTCGGCCATCATGCCGTGGAATTTGCCGCCAGCAGCGGTCATATTTCGGAACGCCTGCTCGATCTGAGGGAAGCCGATCTTGCCAGCCTCGGTGAGGCCGCGAATATCCGACTCGCTCACGCGCAGCATTTTGGCCAACTCACCGATGATGGGGATGCCGCGACCGGTCAGCTGATTGATGTCCTCTGCGAAGAGGCGGCCCTGAACGCGCGCTTTGCCGTAAATTTCGGCAATGTCCCCGATCGGGGCCTGCACGCCGCTGGCCACGTCGCCCACGCGGCGCAGGGTGTCCACGACCGTGTCAGCACTCTCCCCGAAGGCGATCAGCTTGCGTCCCGCGTCCGCCAGCTCGGGGAACTCGAACGGGGTCTCCGCGCCCATTTTTTTGAGGTTGGCGATGGTCTGTCTGGCGAGGCCCGCGTCGCCGATGAGCGTCTTGAAGGCAACGCTCGTGCTCTCCATTCTGGCCGCGCCGCCAACGGCAGTTTTGAGCCCCTGCCAGGCCGCAGCGAGCCCGCCGATGGCCGCGCCTAGTCGGCCAGCAGTGCCCACCAGCGCAGTGAAATTACCCTGCACACTGCCGACCCCGCCAGAGGTGGCACTGGCGGTGCGCTGGAAGTTCGCGAGCCCCGCGCGCGCCTGGCCGAGTGGCCCGGTGAACGCGCTACTGGCGAGCTTGAGGGTGTATTCCAGGGGCTGGCTCATGAGGTCTCGGAGAGTCCTGTCGGCAGAGGCCGCCTACCACGGCTGAGCGGTTAGTTGCGGCAGCGTGCCCTCAAGCCAATGGGCGGCCAGGCGCGCCCAGGAGGCTGTCGAACACGACGATCGAGCCGGACGGCTGGGCTGGAGCTGGGGCACTTACCTGCAGTTGGATGTCGCCCTTGGCCACGGCGGTGAGCAGCTTGCGCATGCTCTCGGCGCGGTCGAACCAGGGGTTGTTTTCCTTGGGGGTGCCACGGCGCTGGTAGCACAGCTCCGCCGCGAACGCGATCGCGGCCTGTGCAACTAGTTTCGGCACCGTGGTGAGCGGCACGGTGTAGCGCGCCCCCAGGTAGGCATCCACCGTCTCTTGCGCGCTGGTGCGGACCGCTTCAAAGGCGTCTTCAACGCCGTCATTGTCGTCATCTAACGCTTGGAGCAGGAAGTCCGCCGGGATGAGCGCGGCGAGGTCACTGTGGGAGAAGTACGGCATGGCGGGGTGCTTACTGGCTTGTGCCTGTCCAGAGCGACTGGGCCAGCGCCCGGTTGTAGGCACGCTGGCTGTAGTAGCGCTCGTCAGTCACGGGGGTATAGACGCCATCACGCGTCGCCACTGGGAGCCCTGCGGGCAGGGTCAGTAGCTCGGGCTGATCGTACAGCTGCGAGGTCCTGCTCAATGTCGTGGAGCAGGCCGTGCAGAGGCAGCAGGTCATCAGGAGCGCGATGTTGCGCAGCCTCGAATAGGTGTTGCTTGAGTTCGCGGGCTTCACGGCGCAGATCGAGTTCGCGGAGCAGCAGTTGATTTTTTCTTGATAGCCGCCAGCCATCGGCCACGGCCTCTATGGCAGCGACCAGGCTGGAGATGGGGCTGGTGAATTGGGCGAGGAGTTTTTCCAGCATCGCCAAGTCTCCAAGTCTCCAAGATGCCGGGAGGTTAGTTTGACCCGACCACCAGCTCGGCCTTGGGCGGCGTGGGCTCGGCCTTGTTTTTCAAAGACGTGCGCAGCAAAGGATAGAGCAGGTTGAGCAGCGTGATGCCGATGGTGGCATAGGTGCCATCGATCATGCCGCCAGCGGCGAGGAGTCCCTGGACAACGGTCGCGCCGACTGTGGTCCAGAATTCAGTCGTGGTGTAGCCGGGCTTGAGTTTCATGGCCTCCAAGGGACAGCGAAAAGGCAGCGGCGAAAAGGGACCAGCGCGAGTTGCGTCGCGCTTGCGGCTAGCTTGATGCCTTGCGCGCATGCGCATCGTATGGCGCTGGCAGGTAGATGCCGGTCACCACCGCATTAGTCTGGGCCGTGGCAGCCGGTGGCACCTCGTAGCCACTCGGCACCAAATCTAGCCGTGGGGCGGTTCCTGCGCCCGTCCCCTCGTCAGCGGTCGCTGAGTCACCCCGTGCAGCAGGGGTGGTTAATTTCGTCTTTGGCTTCTTCGCCATGATTTTTGCTTTTCAGCTTTTCAGCTTTTCAGCTTTTCAGCTTGTCAGCTTGTCAGGCTTACAGCGCCGCGTCGGCACCGGTGCTACCAACCGCGAGTTGGGGCAGGCCGAAGCCCACCTCGCCGCGCGCATAGACTTGGTAGCGGAAGAGATGGCGGTCGAACGCATCCTTGTGCGTGTTCGGATCGTCCTGGGCGTAGAAGCGCATGTCCACCTCGGTCTGGTTGATGAACGCTCGCAGCGGCCAGCTCGTGTCCAGCACGAACCATTTGTCCTGGCGCGCGCTGGTGTTGAGGTAGGGCAGAACGATGAGTTCGGCGTCGCCCTGGTAAATGTTCGTCACCGCAGCGGCGGCCGTGTTCGTTCCAGCCACCTGCATGATGAGTTCCGCATTGAGGATGCGGCGGAAGGTGCTCTCCCACTTCTGGGAGCAGATGACCGTCTTTTGCTGACCGAGGCCCATGGGCTCACCGTTGAGGTCCATGATGCTGGCCATGAGCGTTTTGGCGGCCTCCCAGGAGCCCGCGCTGGGCTTCTCGGTCATGAGGTTATCGAACGTGCCGACATCCACCACACCCGGCAGGTGCGGCTTGCTGTTCGCGAAGAACGCGGTGCCGGTGTAGTCGGTGACCGTGAACGCGTCGATCAGCAGTTGGGCGAGATCGCGGTCCGGGCGGCGGCGGGCGGCGATGCCCAGCATACTGAACATGTTGCTATACTGGCCAATCTGGTCGCGCTCCACATCCGCCTGCGGCACCTCAATGGTGGCCTCGTGCTCATCATTTGCGATGCGGTGTTGCGCCATGGCGAGGTTTTGCCCCTTAACACGGTCGCGGAAGCGGCGCATCATGGGCAGAGCGACCAGCAAATTGTAAACGTTGATGGCGTTGTTGCTGGTCTCTTGTTGGCAGATGCGGCTGGCCACGGGAGCGGCACCGGTGGTGAAGGCATCAAGTGCGATGACCCGCCAGTCTTCGCGAAGGCGGTTGAGGTTGGCGCGGGTAAGGTCCATAAGAGTGGGAAGTTAAAAGCTGAAAAGCTGAAAAGCTGAAAAGCTGAAAAGCTGAAAAGCTGAAAAGCTGAAGCTGTTATGCGGCAGGAGCGATGAGCCCGTGCGTGACCAGGGCGGCGTGGATGGCGCGGAGATCATCGCCGGTTTTCTCAGTTTCAGCCTTGAGGGCGGCGAGATCAGCGGCGGCACCGGCGGTGCCGTTGGTGCTGGTGAGGGTGACCGTGACCGGAGCGCGGTCGTGGGTGACACCAGGGGCGATGAGCACCCAGACGAAGCCGGTGCCTTCAAGTCCCAGAAGGAGACCCGCGAACCGGTCGGCATCCGTGCCCGCAGGCACGCCGACGGTGTGGTCGTCAACCACGCGCACGCGCTTGAAGAGGTGTGCCGAGGTGAGGTTGCCGTCGTTTTTGAGCCTGAAGATGCCACTCTGAGGCCGGGCCTTGAGCGCACCGAGAATGCCCGCGCTGTTGTCCACGGTCTCCTGCATCACCCCAAGCACGATGGACGTGGCGGCGATGGTCGGGTCTGCCGCTTCGCAGCGCGCATTGGCAGGGTCCCACGCGGCCATGCAGCCGCAGTAGAGAATGGTCGCCGCCTTGACTGGCAGGCCGGGTGTGGTGGTCTCCGGGTTGTGCACCGGGAAAAGCGTGAACCCGGAGGGCTCACTCATCGTGTTGAAAACGCCAGCTTGGGAAGCCATAGGGTTGGGAGGTTGAAAAGTTGAGTAGTTGAAAAGCGGCTAAGACCTTGGTGCCTGTTGCCTTGGTGCCTTCTCAGGCCTTGTATTTGGCGCGCATTTCAGCGGTCACGCCGGTGAGCTTGGAGATGCTGTCCTCCTGGGCCGTGGAGTGGCTGTGCAGCAGCACGGCACCTTCATGCGGCGTGCGCGCTTCCAGGGGGACGGTCACGGGCAACTCGGCGGCCAGGGCCTTGAGCTTGGCGACCGGGAGATCCTTGGCGCTGGCCGGGATGACCTTGCCTTCGCGCGCGCACTGGGCCTCGATCACGGCGCGCTCGGCAGCCTCATTGTCGCTGCGCAGGGCTTTGACCTCAGCAGCGAGAGCCTTGAGAGTCTCGCTTTGTTCAGCGAGGGTCGCGGACAGGGCCTTCACATCAGGTTCAGCGGGCTTGTTCGCAGTGGTGGATTCTTCGGTCTTCATGAGGGCGTTTAGGGTCTGTAGCACAGTGGCCGGCGTGGCTTCTTGGCCGAGGTTGAGAGCGTCTTTGAGCGCGCGCAGCAGGTCCTCGGCATTGGCCGGCAGGCTCTCCTGCTTCATGGGCCATGGAGCAGAGAAAAATTGCATGCCTTCCGCTGCGCCGTGGCGGCAGAGGGCGGCTGAGTGAAAGCCGATGACACGGTCCTGATCATCCACCACCACTACGGCGGAGACGTCGCGGTAATGCCCGCCGCCCGCGTATTTTTTGCCCTCGGGGGTGTAGGCCGCGAGCTTGATGACCAACCCCTCTTCGGGGGTGCAGCGCCAGCCAGCTCCAGACGCGGCGATGGCGATGGGCTCTTCTTTGAAGCACGGAGTGCCAGGCACCGTTGAGTGATTAAAATCGAGGTAGGGCAGATCCCAGTTTTGCGCCTTGTTATAGGCCGCCAACTGCTTGACCGTGGTTTCGTTGACCACAACCCGGCCCTTGGCCGTGGCATTTTCGCCCCACTTGAGGACCGGGAATTCCATGGGCAGACCCTCCTCGCCCTTGCTCAGGTCGAATGGGACCTTCAGGCCGCTGTTCAGGGTGATGAGGCGTTGGCTCACGCAGGCATCATGCGCGCGGGCATGGGGCCTCACCAAGCGCGCGGCGGCAGTTGCGCGCCGGTCACGCCGCTCCCGCAATGAGGCGCTCGATTGCCTTGCCGATGCGCTCTTGCGCCAGCCGCGTGAGCCCCCCCTGAGCATCGACCGGGAAATAGGGGCGGGGCGGGATCCCGCTGCCACGGCCGGAGGTCTTGGCGGAGCCGAATTGTTGATGCGCGGCGTAGATCACTGGGTTGCCCACTCTCGCCGTATCGCCGCTCACCTGCACGTGGATGCTCTGGCGCAGCGTGCCGCTTTTAACGAGCAGCGGGTGCGAGCCGCCGCTTTTGCGGCGGCTCCACCGCGCCGGTCGCAGGCCTGGCTCATCGAACGCACGCTGCGCCAGACTCATGACCACGGTACCCGCCGCGTAAATGGCCCGCCGCTGCAGATCCGCGCCCGCCAGCCGCGCCAGGGCAGGCGAGACCTCATCGCGGGTCATGGTGAGCTGGAAGGACATGGTCAGGCGGAGTCTTTGGTGCTGCCCCCGAGTTTGCGCACGGGAAAGGTGTCTTTCTTGGCCGCCTTCTTGGCTTTCTTGACCGCTTTCTTGATCTTGACGGCCGAGCCTGAGAGCCAGTCCGCGACAGTGAGGTTGCCTTCGATTACTGTGGCGCGCGCCCACGCCTCAAACGCGGCGAGCACTTCCGGGTCCTTGGCATACCGCTCCCGGATCATGGCCCAGGTGTGCTGGACTGTGCCGGGCACGCTCCATGGGGAGTCGCCCCAGGTCTGGGACGGCATGAGCGAGACGGTCTGGCCATTGGGCAGGTAGAGCCTGCCAGCGGCATGCATGGCCGTGGCCTCGGCCTCGGTGTAAACGTTGCTCGAGTACCGCTGGCCAGGCAAAAGCGTCTCTTCCGCGTCGCGGGCAGCCTTCAGGCGCTCCTGCTCATCCGGGTCCAGATCCTCTTGCGTGATCGGCACCACCAGGCAGCGGCAGCCCCAGTCCCAGGGTGGGAAAATGCGCTGCCAGATGGGGTGGCCAGCGGGGAATATTTTGCCGTTCAAGGCCGCGTGAGACGGGCGGACATTGCCGTCCCCATGGGTACTGTATTGCCACAGCGGAAACACCTCGCGCTGGGCCATGAGGGTGCGGTAGCGACTGGCGGCGTAGCCGCGAAACGTGTGGGTGCGCAGGAGCAGCTCGGCCCGGCGCTCAGCGCCCTCGCCTAACGCCCCTTCCAGCTCGGCGGCGATTGCCGTCTTGGCCTGGTCCCAGGTCTTGGTGCCAGCGGGCACGGCGGCAATGAGGTCGCGGGCGCGCGCCAGTTGGTCGAACGCGTCCACGCCGCTGATGCAAAACGCGTAGGCCCGCAGCTCTGGCAGCAGCCCCTCCATGACCTCACGGGTCACGAGCGGCAGGCCCGCAGTGCGCGCGACAGCCTCGGCATGGGGAAGTAGGGCGAAGGTGATCATGGTGATCCTAACTGTTGGGCCTACAGGCGCGCAGTCTTTCGGCAGCGGCGGCGCAGTAGTCCGCAGACGCTTCAATTCCCACGGATCGCAGCCCAAGAATTTTTGCAGCCACCAGCGTCGTGCCAGCACCCGCATAAGGGTCGAAGATTGTCGTGATTCGATTTTTTGACGCCTTTTGAGCGTATCCGATTGCCCATTGGGTCACATCGAAACTTTTTTGAGTCGGATGTATTTTTCCGTCGCTTCTCGCCTTTGCGCGGCTGATGTCGCAAATTCTTAGCGCGCGCTCAAAACTGGTCCACGCAAGTTCCCCGTCTGCCAACGAAAAGTTGCGCTGCATCTTGTTCCAAACCAGCCACCCCATGCTGGGCGGCAAGTCTGCTGCAAAGTAATTCCCGCCCCAAATGATGTGCCAGCGGCACGTCGCCATCAGCATTTCGAGCACCCACCGCTTGGGGCGCACATCATCCCAGTTTGTGCGACCGTATCTGAAAATACTGCGGACTGGGTTTGAGTCGGCTTTGATTCCGTATGGCGGGTCTGTTAGCAGCAGATCGAATTTTCCGAGGTTCTGGCCAATCCTCCGGTTGTCGTCGTGGTACAGGGTCACAAATTCGTCGGCGTAAAACGGAGAACAAGACGCTGGAGGCAACGGCGGGATCGCCGGTCGCTCGATGGTTTCTGTGATTTCGGAGTCCATAGATTATTCGCCATATGGAACCGGAAGAGGGCCAACAAGTGGCTGATGCGAACCGGGACCGCTGGTGTGTCTGTCTTGCATAGCCATGACCTTATGCGTTAGTGGAATCGCGCCGTTTCTCCGCGCGAGTTTGCAGGGCGCGAGCTAGTTGCGGGCGAGACTTGCCGCCGCTATTCCACATTGGGCCGCGTTTCACGTCCCACGGTGGATCGGCGCAGATTGTTTGATACTTCAATTGCCGCCCAACAAGTCGCTGCACGCGAATAGCCGCTGGCGTTTTACGTTCGATGTTGTTTTTCATTTTGAAAGATTCTCGTGCGCTCCACCGTCGGCCTCGCGGCTATCGGTGAGCTTCACGTTCTGGCCAAGGTGCGCCCGTGCCATCTCGCGCAAGATGACTTCCGCGACTTGGGGGACGATGGCGTTGCGTTCTGCGAACAGCGCACAATCGTCGCCGCTGGGTAAAAGTCGTATGTTTCGCGGTCAGGCATCTGCCGAGCTTCCACCGTGAAGCCTATGCCCCGCAGCCGTTCGCAAATAGCGAGGAAGCGCGGAATGCTTCGGCAACGGTCAAAGTGGTATTCAAAGACCAGCTTGCGAACCGCGCTAAAATCGCAAACCTCCAGCACTTCAATCTCGCTGCCCTCGATGTCCAGCTTGACCGCGTTCACACGGTCGAGCAGCGGTTGGATTGGCATCACCCGGACACGAATGCTTTCCCGCCCGCGAATAGTCGCGAGCGTGTGCCGGTATTTGTTCTTGTCGCCATTGCAGACGAACAGGGCGGCTTCACCGCCCGCCACGGCAACGGCGGCTTCAATGACTTCGACGTTGCGACCGCTCACGTTCTGCTTGAGCATGGCGATGTTATCGGGGTGCGGCTCAACCGCCACAACGCTTGCGCCCTTCGACGCAGCGAGTAATGAGAACGAGCCGATATACGAGCCAGCATCCAACCACACGTCGGACGGCTCGATTGTGACGCTACCCCGGTCATATACGTGCGCTTTTATGACTTCGATCGCGGCAGTCTTGTCTGTCGTTTCTGGCCGGACGTTCAGCGTCAGGCCGTTGATGGTGAGTGGTTCAGTGTGCATTGCGTTTCGCCAAGTATTTTTCAATGGTATGGTGAACCTTCCCTTCGGCGCTTCGCGCCTCGACCGCCGTGCGGTTCACCCGCGCACGTTGGATTTCCTGTTCGAACGGCAGGCACGCCCAAAGTTGCTTCATGGTGTAGTAAACCACCGAGAAGCGGTAGCCGTCAGGCGCGGTTTTCGTGAACGGAGTCACGCCATGAACCAGCTTTTGCCCGTCGAACATCAGCGCCGTGTGGTCGGCGAGTTCAAAGCACAAATCAATTTCAGGGCAGGCCAAGTGCCCGCCCTCAATATCCTTTTTAAACACCGGCATAAGTGACCAGCAACCGGGGATGTTTCCGCCGTCCAAGTGATAAGGTAGCGGGTTGTCTTTGTTCACGATGCCACTGCTAAAAAGTTTGTTGATGGTGTATTCAGGCAGAATCTTCGCGGCTTGCGCCGCGTGATGCGCATAGACAGCGGGGTTTTGTGCAGCGTAGAACGTCGCCAGTTGACCGACGAACGCGCCGATTGTTTCCGCTTGCTGCGGGAAGTCCCTGTCGAGCGAAGCAGCAGCGCAGAAGTCGCCACGCCCCATCGGGCGGCGCGGCATGTAACCGAACACACGGCTTGAGCTTGGCATCCCGCCAGTGCGGTCTGCCGTCGCGAACTTCACGGAACGCACTGCTTCCACCAGTGCCGCCGTGTCCATCGCTGAAATGTCCAAGTAGAGCGCGGCAAGCACGCCATCAACAAACACCTTGGCAGGGGTATTGACAAACCGCTTGCAATCAGAAGCGGCGGCTTGCCGCTTCACAAAGGCCGACTTGTGAACCAGCTTTTTTTGAGTGTAAATTTCAGTCATGTAGCAGGGCGATTAAGACTTCGGTGTTACTCTTGAGTTTCAGCTTGGCGCGGAGCGCGGCAAACTTCGCTTCAACGGCCTTAAACTCATCAACCGGAAAGATGAATACGAACTGCCGGACGCCAGACGCCTTTGCTCTTTCGATCTTGTCGAAGACGTTGGTTTGCCTCGTTTCCCCAGCGTCGGGGAGAGTGTCCACCAAAAAAGCAAAAGAGGCAGAACCATGCGCTGCATGGAACGCGCCTGTCGCGTCTTGCGTGGATTTGAGAGTCAGTTTCGGCGCGTCCATGACCTTATGCGTTAGAGGAATCGCGCCGTTTCTCCGCGCGAGTTTGCAGGTTACTTCGGCTTCTTGCCCCGCGCCTGAAGGCGCGAGCTAGTTGCGGGCGCAGGCGCATGCCGCTCGAAATACTCCAGCAGCGGCCCGTGAAAATGCGCGCTGCTGTCCAACCGCCCCGCCTCCCAGCCCTGGTACGTACGCACGGAGGCCCCAAACACGGCTGCTGCCTGGACAGTGGTGAGCTGGCGCGCGGTGCGTAGGGCGTGGAGTTGCTGGCCGAAGTTCATGGGTCTTGCGCGGTGTCGATCGTCCACTGAATGAGTACACCCTCGAACGGCAGGCCGTGCTGGCGGGTCGTTTGGTTGGCCGCCCGGTGCGGTGGCACCGGGCGGCGTGGAGTTTAGCCTATCATCTTCGTGCGAGTGACTCGAACCCGTTACTCAACGGCGTTTGGGGCCGACCTCCTTCGCAAAGACTTCCCTAGCTTTTATCAAATCAGAGCCGGTGTAAGCCAGGGAAGCGGCATACTCCGCCGTTTCTGGCGTGTTAACCTGGTAGCTCACATTGCCAAAGCTGTTGGTTACTTCTACGAGGCGGACGTTGTTTTTTTCTTTGAGGATGCGAGTATTCATGGTAGTCTTGGTTTAATTTGCTGGCGGGTCGTTTGGTTGGCCGCCCGGTGCGTTGGCACCGGGCGGCGTGGAGTTTAGCCTATCATCTTCGTGCGAGTGCCGAGTTTGATGGCCAGCTCGCTGGGCTGGCAGCGGCGTTGTTGGTTGAGCCGCGCCTCGTCCAGCCAGTCCGGAGCGGGCCGCCAAACGATATTCGGGAGCAACGTCGCGGGCGGCGCGGAGGTCCGGCGCGCCACTGGCGCAGGCTCAGGCGCAGGCTCAGGCTCGGGCCCGTCTGCTTGCGGCAGCGGGATGGTCCCCGCCGCGAGCAGCATGATGTAGGCGGGCACGAGGCCCACCAACACCACCACGCCTAACACGCATTTGAGCGCTACGTCCTCGCTCCAGCCGAACCGCTCGCAGGCCACGAGCAGCGGGGCGCGGTGCTGGTGCGCCGTCTCTGCCGTGTGCGCCTGGCTACGCAGCGCGTCCACGCGGGCACGCAGGGCGTCCACGCGAGCCTGGGCAGCCTGAGCCTTCGGGCCTGGGCCGGTGGCCAGCTCACGGCTCAGGGTGGCCTGCCACGTAGCCAGCTCGCTTTGCAGCGAGCTAGCGTCCGCCGCGGCGCTCTGCACGGTGGCGCTCTGCGCGGTCGCCCGCTCCACCGCGCCATTGGCACGGGAGAGGAGAAACAGGTACAGGTCGCCCGCGATGGTGAGCAGCACCAGCGCCGCCGCGCTGGCCGCCGCAATGCGCACCGCTTGCACCGCGTGGCTGGCAGCCACGTGGAGCAGCTTGAGCATCAGCAGGCCCGCGCAGGCCATCATCACGCCCACCAAAGCACGGCTGAGGGCGCTCTCGCCGCCAGCCAGCTCCATGGCGCCCCAAACCGCCAAGCCGTCTGCGGCCAGTAGGTTCAGGGTTGCTAACATCGGTTTCTTGGTATTAGTTTTCATGCTTGGTTTCCTTCTTGGTCGTTGGTTTCTAGGATGGCCGGGCAGGTCTAACCCTGCCCGGCCGTTGGTTTACTGCGGCTCGTGCGGGGCACTCGCGTCACGTCTATTTTACGCATATTTGCGTAACGCGCAAGCACGATTTGCATTTTTTCTGCATTTTTGCTGCCCTATTTGGGCACCGCGCGCGCGGTGCGCGCGCCTGTGGTCGTGTCCCAAATCGGGCCGTCGCCGTCGCCAGGGTCATAACCCCAGTAGAGGTCTGGCGTCAGCGTTACAGACACCTCTACGGAGCCCGTGGTATTGCCGCCCGTTTGCCATTGGGTCCACAGCGGCACAGCCACGCCGTCTATCACCGCCGGGTTGGTGCTCACAAGCGTGAGCCCAGAGAACGGGGCCGCCGTAGTGGCTGAGAAATTAACACCGAGTGAGTCCACCGTGAGGGACAAGCTCGGCACCCACGCCGCCCCTATGCGTAGCCAGCGCGGAGTGCCACTTATGCCATACGGGGTGGCAGGTGCGGGGCGAAATAGCTCGAACGTTACGATGGCGCTGTCGAAGTAATCTTCGGTCGTGTCGTCGTAGTTGGTGATTGTGCCAGAGCCCTGAATCTCCGTCGAGGTCGCTCGAGTGCTGTTGCCGCAGACAAGCCCGCGCTCGTCGGGAGGTGGGAGGTTGAAGTAGGATGGGTAAAATTCGAGGGTGCCCTCGCCACTCACGGTGCCGTTTTGCGTTAATTCGAGCACGTTGTTGGTGAGGTCGTACGTGGCGTTGAGACTCACGCGCCAGCGCCGTACGCGCCAGTACCAGTCAAACAATTGAGCGTATGGCACGACTGAAGGGAAATTGCTGGGGGCGACCGTGTTGGCAATGGCTGGCACTGCTGTGGTGCCAGTGGTCTGGCACCAGGGCAGCGCGCGGATGGTCGAGACGTAGGCCATGCTTAACGGTTGGTTGCGGCCGCGTGGAACTTGCGGGCGATAGCGATACTGCGTGAAATCATCCGCTTGGCCTGGGAGCGCAGCCAGTTTGTGGCGTGGCGCACCTCTTCCGGCGTGCATTCGAGCGTCAGCTTGTAGCCCCTTTGCCCGCTCAGGATCGCGCCGTCGCTGGCGGCGGCGAGCTGGCGCACGTAGCGATCGGGCCAGTGCGGCATCCAACCCTCACGGATGGCCGTGGCCGTCATCCAGTCAGTCCCTCGCAAAATGTTCGTGAGCAGAGTCACGTGTTCTGCGACCCGGTCTTGCGCCGCGTCCGCCGCTTCCACGTCCAGGGTGAGTTTGCTCATATACTTGGTGCCTTGATCGTTGTTGCCTGACTTCAGAGTAACCCCTGCGCGAACTCCAGCGCGGCATCCCAGCGGCGCTGGAGGCCCGGCCAGAACTGCGCCCTGGCCCCCACGGGCGGGGCGACGCGGCGCTCATAGACCTCGCGGAAATAACGCAGCCGCAGCAGCAGGCGGTCCGGGAACTCCATGGCCTCATCCAGGGCGGCCTTGGTGACCGGGCCGAATTTGCCGTCGTCGGCCACGTCCAGGGCCAGCTGGAGGATGCGCAACGCGCCCTTCGCGCCCCGGTTCCAGGCGCAGTCACGCAGGTACGCCTCAATGGCAGGCACGCGCGTCCACAGGGTCACGACCTGAGTGCAGTCCGCAATGTAGGCCTTGGCTGCCCGCTCGGCGGCGTCGTACTTACCCCGCGCCAGCATCTCACGCAGAGCCCACGCTTTATCGGCGTGGTAGCGATCGTTGATCCCTGCCACCTCGAACGTGCCGCCGCCGTCGGCAGGCGGCAGCTTGTAAACGGCGAGTTGGCCTTGTTTATTGAGACGCGCTTCCCAGCTGTATAGCCGGGCGGCGATCTTACTGCGAATTGAGGTGATGGGCATGATCAGAGTGGGGTGAGGGGATGGCGGAGCAGGCGGCATTCTCGCGGGCCTTCGCGGGGCTCTAGCGGGGCGATTTGTCGTCGGGCAGCGTGTCTGGCAGGCTGGCGGCAAGCGCGCGCTCCTGGGCGGTTTGTGTGGCACGTCGGGCAGCGTATTGCGCGGCGCGTTTGGCGCGGCAGGCGGGGCAGTGGACCCACCCACCGTCGTGCGGGGTTTTGCAGAGCACGCAAAGCTGGTGCTCACGCAGCAGGTGGTAGTTTGTCTCGCCGTGCGATTTGCGTGGTCCTGGGCGGCATGGGCGGCCTCGGCGGGTGATGATGTTAGTCATGGCGTTAGATACCGTTGCGGTAACGTTCGAGCTTCTCGCGGGTCCAGAACTCCGGGTCCTCGGACGTCGCCTCATAGTGCTCCAGCAGGCTGGCCACATTGACCGTGGTGCTGTTGGGGGCCGCCTTGCAGCCTTCGACAAAGCCCCCTTTGATGAGCTTGGTGATGACCTCAGCGCTCATTCCCAGCGGCAATTTCTCAACCTCAGAGACGCGCATCCACGCGTCTTCGATGCGGATCACGGGGTAGTAGCCGCCGCCGCAAGCCTGGCACGTTTTTTTGTGCCACTGGAAAACGCCAAGGGTCGGTACCCGGCGAATGTCCACGGGGAGCACGCGCACGTTTGGCGCGACCTCAATGCTGCGGGCTGGTCTGGGAAAACTGGCTTCGGTTTGGGAGGGCATACGGGAAGTGGGAGGTTCAGAAGGGATCGGCGGTGGTGGTGGCGGTCGGGACAAACTTTTTGGCAGGCGCGGTTTGAGGCGGTTCGGCGCGCGGGGCGGTCTCCTTGGTTTTGGCCTGGGCCTGGGCCTGGGCCTGGCGCTGGCGCTCTTGCCGGTCGCCGCGTTGCCGCTTGTTGCGTCGCGCGGCATCGCCCACACCCAGCTTCGCGCGGCAGCGGTTGCGGACGGTGTAAAGCAGCTCCCGCAGCTGGGCTTCGCTCAGGTCCTCCAGTCGGGAGGCTTTGAAGCGGTTATTGACGATCGCGTAGAGGTAGCCGGTCTGAAGCACGGCCTCGGCCAGCGCGGCGTGCATTTGCCGGACGTACTCGCAGCCAGGCGACGCGTGACAGGCGGCTTGCGCGACCTCGCGCTCGGCGGTGCGCATCGCCGCCTTGTTGCCGCTGAGCGTCTGGAAGTGCAGCAGTACCATGCGGTATTCGTCGCGGCCTCGGCGCGCGGTGAGTTCCTTGAAGCTGCACTTGCCCGTGACCGCCGCGCACTGCTGCCTGCGCCAGAAGTCCAAGCGCCTGGTGCGGCTTTCAGTCATGACCTCCCTGGGCAGCTCCAGCAGGTCGTGCCGCTCCATGACCGCGAAGGCCTCGGTGGCGGCGATGCCGAGCTGTTGGAGCTGGGAGGGGGACATGGAGTGCAAGGGGAAGGGGGTTCAGGGTGGGTCCAGGTAGGCCTGTTGCTCGTTGGCGGCGCGGTGGTGGTGGGGAGTCTAGATCGTGGTCATGCCACGGTTGTTGAGTTCGGCGCGCACTTCGGCGCGGATGAGTTCGGTGCTGGGTTTGGCACCCTTGGTGAGCTTGGCGCGCACACGGGCGATGACTTCGCGGGCGAAGGCGTAATTACCGTGGCGGCTGGCGTGCTCCGCCAGATCGGCGATGAGCACGGGCTGGAGCTGTTCGGGCAGCTCGGGCAAGCGGCGGGTCACCAGCAGCGCGAGGTCGGCCTGATGCACCTTGAGCCGCAGCACGCCGGCCATGCGGTTGCCGGTGAGCTGCTTGACCGCGCGGTAGGCGTCGCGTTCGGAGGTCATGTCGTCCCAGAGGGCCGCCAGGCTGTAGAAAAAGAACTCGCCCCGCGTGTTGTTGAGCAGTGTTTTGGTGGTGTCCAGTCCCTGCGGGCAAAGGTGATAAGCCTCGTCCAGCATGACTGCCACGCGCGCCAGGTCCAGGCACTCAATGCATTGGTCCTGCAATGCCTCACGCCGGGGGAACGGTTTGCGACCGCAGGCGCGGACAATGCCGCGCATGAGCGCCAGGTGCGAGCCGCGCCCGTTTTTGCCCTTCCAAGCCTCGCAGGCTTCGAGGCAAATGACGCGCGCGCCATATTTGCTTTCCAGCACCCGCCGGATGGAGGTTTTGCCCGTGCCGCTCGCGCCGAGGATGAGGCCGAAGCGCGCGTTGGTACGCGTCCCGGCGGTGTCCACAAAGAGCTTCCGCGCGCGCTTCACGTAGTGGAAATCCTCGTAAAGCTCCTCGTCAGGGGAGGCTGAGGCTGTGCCGTTGATGGTGTCCCATGTGTTGCGGTAACGCGGCAGCCACTCGGCCACGTCTAGCTCGGAGGTGTCGCCGTTGACGAGCTTGCTGTAGGTCTTGTCGCTCCCGAGGTCGGGGACGCGGCGGATCAAATCTGCCTTGCTAATGCCTTCGAGTTCGCGCCAGTCCTCAATGAGGGTGGCAAGCGAGCGCAACTCGCGGTCGGTCTGGTTGTTGTCGGTCGGGGTCTGGGTCATGGTCGGGTCTCCTGGGTTGCCGGGCTGGCGTACTGTCGGGGTGCGTCGGCCCGGCGTTTTTATGAGGGGTTTGAAAGGGGGATTTCGAGCTGCTCGGTAGTCGCGCCGAGCTGCCTACCGGCGCGCTGGAGGCACTGCCTGAGCAGGAGCTGGACGTACTCTTCCGCCGCAGCGCGCTGGTAGCTGCGGCAGCTCCGGGTGACTGGTTTCTGCGCGCCGCAGCGCAGCGAGGGCATTTAGATCCAGTGGTCGGGGATTTCGCTGCAGCTTTTGGCAGCCTCTTCCTGGGTCACGGCCACGCGGTATTCGGTTTCGATAGGGAGGGGGGTAATAAGACCTTGCTCGACCATGGTGTCGATCATGCGCTGTTGTTGCTCAGGTTCTAGAATAGGGTCCATAGTGTGGGTAGGGGTGACTCACTTGGTCTCGACGTAGAAGGCCTCTTCCTGGGTCACGGCCACGCGGAGCTGGCGCAGCTGAGCGTCCTGGAGGTCGCCGCTCTGGGCGGCTTTGAGGATGTCGTCTTTCGCGACTTCCTCCTTCGTGCGGATGTACTTGCCGCCAAAAAGGCCGATGAGGAGGCTCAGCACGCCGTCCCACTTTTGCCCCTTGAGGAGCGTAAGCTTGGGTGGGCTGGTGCGGTAGCCAATAACGCCGTGGGTCAGCTGCAGCGACTTGCGGCCCTCCGGGAACTCTGACGCGTTCAGGGCGGCCCAGACTTGCAGGTGCCCCGTCTTCTCACTGATTTGCTTTTCGAGAGCTATGAGGACGGCCTCATACTCGGCGCGCACCTCTGTGAGGCGGGCGTCTAGCTCTGCCTGGCGGGCGTTGCGGCTCTGTGTGGCCTCGGCGATCTCGCGGAGGGCAGCTTCCGCTTCGGCGCGGGTGGAAACGACGGGTTTGACGATGCGGGATTTGCTCATGGGATGGATGGATGGATGGCTTAAATTTCAGAAGGGGCTAGGGGGCGCACGCGCAGGGTCTCAGCGACGATGATGGCGTGGACAATGCGGCGCTTGTGTTGCTGGGGTATGTCCAGGGCAGCCACGCGCTCGACATCGGGGTGCGCGGGTAGCACGGTGAAGTGGGCCTGGCGGGCGACGATCTCCGGTTCAGGGGCGGCGACCTCCCATGGCTCATTGAGGTCCAGCGGATTGAGCGCCAGTGAGGTGGCACGGCGCACCTCTGTGAGGCTAGCGGCGGCACGGCGGCGGCGCAGGGCGGCGGCACGGGTGGCGTCGGCCTGGTTGGCAATCTCACGGCGTAGGCCACGCTCGAACCACGCGATGCGCTCGGCCGAGGTCAGGCCCGTGAGGTCGGGTGTCCGGCGAATCGGAAAGAGCAAATCTGCCCAGCGGATGGCGGACACTATGACGAGGATGAGTACGGCAATGGCCGTGACGGTTGGGTAGTCGATAGACATGTCGGGTTGTCGGGTTGTCGGGTTTGGGTTGTCGGGTTGGGGGAAAGTCAGAGGCCGAGAATGGCAGCCTCGGCCTCGGCGAGGTCTTCGTCCGTAGGCAGAGTGACGGAGCGGAGAGAGGGCACGGCCACGCCTCGACGGGGATAGACCTCATCAGCTACCGGCTCGGCACCGCAGGCATAGAGCGCCTCGGCGTCGCACACGACCGGAGCAGGCAGCGCGCGGAGCGGATCGGGCGAGCCGTGGCGGGTGCTGCGCACCTGGCCAGCAGCGACGACCGTGGAGACGCGGACGCCCTTCTTCGCGGCGCGGGTGATCCGGGTCTCGGAGCGGATGGCGCTCAGGGTGCGCTTGCGGCCCGCGAAGTCGCCCTCGCCGTCCTCGCGCCACTGCGGGGCGCGCGCCGCATGGGGCAGCACGCCCAGCGGCATGCCGAGCGGGAAGCGTCCGGGGTTCTCCGGGTGGTCGGCGTGGAGCGCATTGAAGACATGGCAGCCGAGGTCCAGGCGCAGCGGATGGAAGGCCACGAACAGCCTCCAGCCGTGGGGCAGGTAGTTGTGCCAATCCCACTGCGGCGTGAAGCCCTCGGCGCTGAAGAGGAAGGGAAACTCGTGCTTGGGCACCTTGACCTGGACATGCGCGTTGCGGATCGTGGTCGTGACCTTGACTGGCAAGCAACGCCAGCGTTCGGTCGCGGGCAGCGGGCGCTTCACGGCGGTGGCATACACCTCGGCGGGCACCAGCTTTTTCGGCCCCCAGACGTGGCGGCGGCGCTTGGCTTCGTGGTTGAAGCGGTCAAGCACGGCACCGCTGATGTCCGCACGGGCCTGGGCCGTCGGGAAGTGGGCGATGGCGCGGGCGAGCTTCTGCGGGTCTTTTAGGTTCTGCACCTGGGTGAGGAGCTTCGCGGCGGCCTCGTGCTCGCCACGCTCGCGCCCGATGTCGAGCGTCTCATGCGCCGCGAGGTTCTGGCGGTGGTTGAACGAGCCCTCCACAAGACCTTTGTGGCGCGACTTGAAGGCCTGCATCACCCGCACCGGACCGCCCGCGCTCAGGTCAATGCCGCCGAAGCGGTAGTCCGGACAGTCCTTGGAATACCACCACTCCCGCTTCTGGGCGATGCCGAACCAGAAGTTGTTGTCCCACGGGCCGCGCTCAATGCGCACCGCGTGCGGCAGGCCGTGGGCATCCACCAGCTCCAGCAGGAAGTCGGCCTGATCCTCCAGGCGGTAGCCGTCGCTGTCCCGGTCGATCTGCTTCATGCCCAGGTAGAAGCTGGCGGCGTAGTCGATGGCCTTGAGCGTCTGCCGGTTCACGCGCGGCTTGCCGTTCTCATCGAACTCCACGCGGGGCGTGTTTTCCGATTCGTCATCGAATTCCCAGAGGGCGTTCGGGAAAAGGGAGCGGTGCTCGCCGACCTCATCGACATAGAACAACCCACGCGGGCGGGCGGGCTCGACGCGGGCGAGATGCTTGGGGCCGAGGAAGCTGGCCGTCTCTTCCTGGGTCACGATGGTGGCGCGGCGGAACCACGCGGGCCAGACCTCATCGGCGCGGGCGGCTGCCGCGCGGTCGAAGATGGCGGCGAGCCGGTCAAACGTGCCCTCCGTGCACGCATCGTGGTCCATGAGGAACTCCGCAGCCTGCCGCCGCGAACGCTTGCGGAGCATGCCGAGCTTCAGCGCAGACTGTTCATCGGCGGTCAGCACGTGATCCTCGCGCGGTCCCGTGGCGTGCTTCTTCGCCAGTCCCGCCTCGCCCTCGGCCTCGTAGGCCTGCAGCATGCGGCAGAGCGTGGGGGGCGTCAGGCCCAGCCGCGCGGCGACCTGGGTTTGTTTGAGGCCTTGGGCGAGCAGCGCGCGGGCTTCATGGACCTGGGCGGCGCGAAGAGCAGTGGCGGACATAAGGATGGCAAGAAAGAGCTTCATGGGCTGGGGCGCGATGCGTGGGGAGTCACTTGCTGCCGTAGATCTCTTTGAGCTGGGCATGGACCGCGCGGCGGACATCGTCCGGCCACTCCGGCAGCGAGCCGGTGAACTGCTGAATGAGCGGCACCCGGCGCTCGGGCGGCAGGTCCGACCAGCGAGCGAACGCCTCGGTATTGAAGCGTTCGATGCGCCTGAGGGCGGCGAGATAGGCGGCATCTTCGCCATCCTCCTTGTCGCCACGGGTCTTGCCCTTGGTGCTGACCAGACCGGCGATGGCCTGGATGATGCCGCCGAGGCCGATCTCGCCCTCGAACAGATCCGGCTCCCAGCGCTCGCGAAAGTTCTCTGGGGGCAGCGCGTCGGAACCGCCATCCACCGCCGGGTCAAGCCCGGCCTGGCGGTTCCAGGCTTGGGAGAAGGTACCCCAGGCACGGGGCTGCTCCTGGTCCCACTTGTCCCATGCGGCAGCCGCTTCCGGCGAACGCTCCAGCCAACCGGCGATGACGGTGTCCTGGGCGGCGAAGAGTTTGGCGACCTTGCGCGCCTTGCCTAGCTCGTCCGTGCTGACGCCGAGACGCTCGGCAAAGGCCTCCATGGGCGTCTTTTCCCGTGGACCGCCTGAAGCGGTTGACGGGGATTTCTCCCGTGAACCGCCTGAAGCGGTTGACGGGGATTTGCCCTTCTTGAGCGCGGCGAGCCGCCGGGTGGCACTCTCTGCGATGGCCGCATCGAGCATTGGCAGCGTCATGTAGGCCAGCGCCCCCTTGTTGTAGTGACGGCGGGCGAGCAGCGTGCGCAACACGATGGTGGCACACTGGTCCGCAGGCTTCACGATGCAGGGGACCTCTGCAATGCGCTTGATCTTTGCGGCCATCAGCCGGTGCCGTCCATCCATGACCTGGTCGTGCTCGTCTACGATGAGTGCCTGTGGCACGCCACCTTCGTCTTCGATGGAGTCGAGTAAGGAGATGAATTTCGGATGATCCACCGCCAACATGGGCAGGGATTTGACCACGGGGTGAATGGCAAGGTCGTCGGTCTTGCGGGTAACGATGTTCATGACAAAAGGGTGCGGAAAAGGAGTTGGGCGCTCATGGACTCGCGGAGCGCGTTGGCGGCGTCCTGCGCGCTGGCCGCAAGCTCGCGGTCCAAATGCTCGGCGGCGATGGAGAGCCCTTCCAAAGCGTCGGCCCGAATCTCAATTGGGGCGGACTCAATGGCTGGGAGGGCGATTCGCGCCATGGCGCGGATCATCAGTCTACGGCGTTCTTTTTTGGTCATGGATGTGCAGGTGCTTGGCGATCCGGAGCTTCAGCTGCCGGAACATGGTGGGGTGGTTGATCGCGATGGAGACGCCATTGCGGCAGTAGCCGAGGTCGGCGGCCAACTTTGTCACGGTCAGTCCGCGCTCCAGCAGTCGCGTCTTCACGTCCACCCTGAATCTTTCAGGTTGCGCGGTCGTTGGGGCTGTGTTAGCGGTTGCCATGTGCGAATGATAATGCCCAACAATGTTGGGCTTGCAACAGAAATGATGAACAAATCCCTCACTTTTTCCGGACGCCTGAAGAATCTCCGCACTCAGTTGGGGTGGAGTCAAAAACGTCTGGCCACAGAGTTGGGGGTCTCTGAGAATTATGTGGGCATGCTGGAAGGCGGGAGGGAACCTGGTTCCAGCCTGGAGCGCCTCTTTGGCCTTATCGAAAGCCGTCACACCCTTCGTCAGGAGGCTGCGCCGCCTCATCTTGCCATGCGCGCCGCGCGTTTGGCGAAGGGCTTGTCATTCGCCGATTTGGCGAAGCTAACCCGCTACAACGCGGGCGTGCTGCAGGCCGTGGAAGAGGGGCAGGGCCAGGCGAGCGAAAAGATGATCGAGGCCATTTGCCGGGCGCTGCACTTGGAGAAGGATGCCCTCATGTCCGGCAGCGATGAGCCCGTGGTTCGGGAGGCCACGAACGGCACCTACGGGGCGAAGCCGCCGGTGGTGGCCGCTCCCGGTGTGGGCACGCCGCGCTATGTGCCGCTTATCTCCATGGCTCAGGCGGGTACGCTGTCGGGTAATAATTTCACCGATGGCGGCTACACCCACGAAGGGGCGCTGGCGTTTGACGTGACGGATCACCGAGCGTTTGCGTTGACCATCCGGGGAGATTCCATGGCCCCGCAATACACTGAGGGCGATGTGGCAGTAGTCTATCCAAGCTGGACGCCGCGCAGCGGAGACCTGGTTATTGCCCGGTTGACCGAAGCGGCGGGCGGAGATGTGCTCTTCAAGATTTACACGCCGCGCGACTCGGGCCGTCGCGTGATGCTCACCAGCTACAACGCGGCCTACCCCGCCATGGAGCTGACGCGCGAAGAATTAGCCTGGTGCTACCCCGTGGTGGCAGTGACCAAGACACTCAGACGTTAAACCCAATACCAACCGCAACATGAAGACCCTGTTCACCATCGCCCTAGCCAGATCACGAACCATGCAAACCACATGCAAATGTTCGCCATTGGTGGCTGCCCTGTTCGTGCAGCCCGATGGCTGCTACTCCAAACTGCCCACGGTGGACGCATGGCCGGAAAGCCGGGACGCTCGTCGCTATGACGGCACACTGCCGGTCGTCGCTCACCCGCCATGCTCTCGATGGTCACGGCTGGCTCGCTTCTGTGAAGTGCGGCACGGTCTGAAAGTCGGGGCTGATGGCGGATGCTTCGAGGCTGCGTTGAAAGCTGTCCGCGCCAATGGCGGCGTAATCGAACATCCCGCCTTCTCGAAGGCATGGGCACACTATGGCCTGCCAAGGCCGGACACAAAGCACAACGGATGGACGGCGGGAACGTGCGGCGGCTACTCCTGCTACGTCGAACAGGGCCGCTACGGGCATCCCGTCAAGAAAGCGACATGGCTCTACGTCTATGGAGTCCCCGCCGACAAGCTGCCGGCACTCCGCTGGGGACACACGCCTGATAGCCGAGGCACAATCTCAAAGAATCAAGACTGGCGAGGCGGGATGGACAAATGGCGCGACTCAACAGGCCATCGTGCGGCGAACGCGACGCCGCCTGAGTTCCGCGATGAGCTGATACGCATCGCATGCATGGCGGTGGATGGGCGGGTTATCGGCATCTACGATGTCGGCGCGCACCAGCTCATGTTCATCACATTGAATGAAGCGAAGCTGCAACAAGCGGAGCAGGCAGCTGGCGACAAGGCAAAGCTCAAGGACTTCTAAGTTATGCGCTGGCTGTTACTCCCAGTCCTGCTGCTGCCGTTGCTGGTCGGTTCCCGGCGGCCACCCGTGGCGGCGTTTCGCCAGTGCGAACCGTATGCCGATCACTGCCGCGCGTGCAAGGATTGCTCGAAGTGTTACTGGTGCTCTGTCAAGGGCGGACGCTGCTCGGTGTGTCTTGAGGCCAAGCGCTGAGCAAAAAATAATAGATTTCGCTTGCACAATCAATCGGCTGATGTAGAATCCGGTTGTCAGAGCAAATCAACCCGCCCCAGCGGCTAAACTGGGACTAACCTAACCAAAATGAAAAATCCACAAGGAATCGAATATCAGTATTACAAAGCGCAACTGCTCGGCTGGAACGGCTCACGCAGCCGCGTGATCGCTGAGGCCTCAGGCTGCTGGGATACGGAAGTTGAAGCCGACAAGGCGCTGGATGAAGAGATCGAAAGAATGAGCGAGGCCAAGCTCGAAGGCTGGCAGTCTGACTGCCAGCGTTTCTCGCGGGTCTTCAGCGTCACTCCGACAATCGACGGAAGGCTCGATCACTCCAGCGAGCAAACGCTGACACCGGGCGAAGTGCCTGAATTTAAGGTCGCGGCAGACGAAGAGGAAGAGGAATGAGTAAATGAGCGCCCCAGCCAAGAACCGTAACGCTGCCAAGCCTGACGCCCAAAAGCGGCAGGCACCGGCCATCTACCTCCGCCCGACGCCCGCAGAGCGCGCCGAAATCATGCGCTGGGCTGCCGGGAGGAAGTTGTCTCGCGTGTGCATTGAGGCGGTGCTCTCGGTAGTCCGAAAGCAGCAACCTTAATGCGCAACTGGCTTGCTCGCCCTCGCGTGGCAAGGGTATAGAGTCAACTCTCGGCGTATGTTTTCCAAGACGTGCGCCGTGCTCGGTAGCGCCACATTCATTGCCCAAGTGGCTGGCCCAGGTGAGGCGGGCTCTTATTCCGCGATCGGCTGGCTGATGGTGACGCTGTTCGCGCTCATTGGCGGTGCGAACCAGGCGCTGCAGGTGTGGCAGCGGGCGTTTCCCAAACCCGCCCCGCCGATAGACCAGGTCTATGCGACCAAGGCGGAGCTGGCCCGAATCGAAAAACGGTTTGAGGAGTGGATGACCGCCAGCGACCACACGCGCGAAGAGGATCGCAGAGTGGCGCAACTGTGGCGCGACGATCTCGGCAAGGCCGTGGGCCGCATTGAAGGCAAGCTCGACAGCCTGAGCCCGAGGCGCGGTAAGTAGCGCAACTGGCGGCACGGCAAGTGCTGGCCGCGTGGTTTGTGTGGCAGAGGTGTGCGCGTATGACGAAGCCAAAAGACAAAGCCGCTGCTGTCGCGCCTGAGCAAGATCTGGCACCCCTGCCCCCGCAGATTGTGGCCTCACTGGAGGCGGTCAAAAATGGTCGTTTTTCCGGGGTCACGCCGCTGGAACAGCGCATCACCCGCCTGAAACCCCGTGAGCAGCTCACGCAGGAGCGCGCGGCGGCTCAGCCGCAGCGGGTGGTAGGCTTCCTGGCGGGCCCCAGCGCTAACGAGACGGCCATGCGCGAGCGGGTCGTGGCCTTGCGCAAGCTGCTTGCCGAGACCGCACAGCGACTCGACCGTGGACTCGCAGTGGCCAAGGAGGTGATCCATGAGCTGGAGACGTTGCAGGGCGGCGAAGACGCTGCGGCCCAAGAGGCGTTTAACCTCGCGGCGGCCAAGGCGCTGACGCTGGAGCTGGATGCGGTGCTCGACAAGCACGCCCAGTCATGACCTCCGACGTTATACTGCAATGCATCAAGAGCTACTTACGCCCACTGGTGACTGCGGCGGGCGGGACGCTGGACCTGAGCGAGACGCCCAGTGACACGCTGAGCCAGCTCAAAGCCGGGCCGAGCCGGTGGCGCGTCATATTGCAGTGGCTGCGGGAGACCGCCCTGGGCGAGACCCGCAGCGTGAGTGACCTCAGCTTTTTAGTCATCGTGCAGCAGGCACGCGGGCTCAGCGTGCAGCCTGGCGCGGACGTGCAGACGACCCGCGCGGGTGATGCCGCGCTTCTGGCGCAGTTCCACCGTGTAGTCTCCTGGGTGCGGGCGTTGCGGCTCAGCCATCCACAAATTGACGAGCGGGGTCCTCAGTACCAAAGCGCCTATTGGCTCTACGAGCCTGACTGCCCCACGCGGCAGATTGCGGCCGAGTTCAGCATCGGCTACGGGCTCGGGCCGATCGAGATCGTCGAGATACTCGTGCGCGAACGCGTCGTCACCGAAGAGGGCAACCCGATGGTGACCGAAGAGGGTGAGCCGCTGGTCTGGGATCCAAACTAACGCCCGCAACTGGCGATTGGCATGAAGCGGTTGAGCGAGGCGGTGGCGACAGTGGCCGCCTATGACATACCGTACTCGCAAAGCCGTGCTCGCCCTCGCCGTGGCCCTCGCCGTGGGCCTGTTTTGGCTCCCCTCCTGGGGGGATCCGCTGCCGACGAAAGCACTCTCGCAGATGCCCGTGGCATCGAGCCTGCAGACGAGCGATATATTTAACGTCTCGGTCTACAACGGCACGAGCTGGGGCGGTCGCCAGGCAACGTTTGCGACGTTGATCGATTTGCTCGACAGCGCACCCATGACGCTGACGAATAAGTCGTTGAGCTGGGGGCAGTTGACCGGCACCCCGACAACGTTGGCAGGCTATGGCATTGCGGACGGCATGACGGCGGCGGCTGTCGCGGCGTCGTACCAGCCACTGTCTGAGGCGCTCAACACGGTGGCGGGCAATGGCTCGGCGTACTACCTGAACCGTTCGAACCACACCGGCACACAGGCGTGGAGCACCCTCACTAGCAAGCCCACGACTTTGGCGGGCTATGGCATAGCGGACGGCATCACGGCGGCGTCTGTCGCGGCGGGGTATCAGCCGCTCGACAGCGACCTCACGAGCATCGCGGCGATGAGTA
>Ga0214923_10002052_pt1 | contig 27536 bp, 30 predicted proteins | sample LL1510_MetaG_FD_177993 | JGI IMG/M metagenome (GOLD analysis project Ga0214923, IMG submission 177993) | Freshwater microbial communities from Lake Lanier, Atlanta, Georgia, United States - LL-1510 | ecosystem: Environmental > Aquatic > Freshwater > Lake | place: USA: Georgia | collected...
TGCTGGAAATGCTACCACTGGCGCACAAGGCACAACTGGCGCACAAGGCACTGCTGGAAATGCTACCACTGGCGCACAAGGCACAACTGGCGCACAAGGCACTGCTGGAAATGCTACCACTGGCGCACAAGGCACAACCGGTGCACAAGGCACAACCGGTGCACAAGGCGTAAACAATTCCAGTAACATAATTTTTAATGGCTCTTCTCAAGTCAACATTGGTACAGATTCTGGCAACGCCAACATTACCATTGGTGCAACATCAAATGTAGTTGTGGTCTACAACGGGGGAATTTCTATTACAGGTAATAGTAACATAAGTGGGTACAGCAATATAGCGAGCTACACTTATGGTCAACAACTAAGTCTCACCGGTTCAGCCAGAGCTTCTTCACTGTACATCATCGGCGGCGGGATAATATCAACAACAGGCTCGATTAACGTCACTGGCACCGGAGTAGTATCAGTAGTAGCCAATATTCGAGGTGGCAATTTGAGTGCCGTCGGCAATATTCAAGGTAACAATTTGAGTGCCGTCGGCAATATTCAAGGTAACAATTTGATTGTTAGCAACAGTGTAACTGTAAATTCTGCTGGCGCTGCCACAGCAATTCAAAATGGTGGTACCAATGCTGTTGGTAACATTGGCAGTGACACCGGATATTTCAATCAGGTATTTGCACAAGCAACCACAGCATTGTATGCCGACTTGGCCGAGGTGTATGCTGCTGATGCAGATTATCCGCCTGGTACTGTGGTAGTGTTTGGCGGTGACAAAGAAGTCACAATAGCTCTCCTGCCCGGTGATCCCAAGGTGGCCGGTGTGATATCCGAAAAACCCAGTTATCTAATGAACAATGGACTCACTGCTGATCACAGAGCCACAGTGGCATTGACTGGACGAGTCCCGACCCTGGTGTATGGTCCAGTGGTCAAAGGAGACATGATGATATCGGCTGGCAACGGATATGCTCAATCCTGTTGTAATCCAGCCATGGGCACTGTGATTGGCAAGGCATTACACAGCTTTGATGGCAAAGATGGCACAATAGAAATTGTTGTAGGAAGAATGTAAAGTCATGGCACAACCAGTTTGGGTCACTGATGCTGGAAGTTTGGGTACCATACCTGAAGGGATTTTTTATCAGGTACCATTGGTAGCATATGATCCAGCAGATCCATTGGGCAACCAAGTATATTATGTGCTGTTGGCCGGACAATTGCCACCAGGTATACAATGCAGTTCATCGGGCGTGATTTCGGGAACACCGCAAGCTATTGCAAGCATTCAAGGAGTTCCGTCACCAGTAAGTTCAGATACCACAAGTGTGTTTGCCATACGTGCTTACACTAAAAAAACAGTATTAGGCAAAGTTGTAATTGATCGCCTGGCAGATCGCACATTCGGGCTCACAGTAACAGGGCAAAATCCTCCTCAATTTGTCACTCCCGCGGGCAATGTGGGAACTTTTTATGATGGCACACCCATCGAACCTATTCAGATAGAAATTTCCGATCCAGACCCCGGTGATACCACAATCATAACTGTGGCATCAGGTGCTTTGCCGCCCGGCTTGTCCATCAGCACTCGGGGGGTTATCACAGGATATATTATTCCACTCAATGTGATTGACCAAACTGGTGGTTTTGATAGATATCAAGAAAATTTTGATATGTTTCCGTTTGATTTTGTAACACAAAGTCCCAATACCAATTATCAATTCACACTACGGGTGTCTGATGGTAAAACCAGTGATTTGAGAAGTTATCAAATTTATGTCTACAGTAGAAGCACTCTACAAGCATCAACCACAGACATCACAGCAGATAACACCTTTGTTGATGCGTCACAGACACCTTACTATTTGCCATTCTTGACCAATGCTGCGCTGAGTTCTCAAAACTGGCAGACTCCTGCTGATCTTGGTGTGATTCGGTCAGACAATTTCTGGGCATATCAATTCAAAGGGTTGACATTTGGATCTTATGTGATTGAATATCTGGAGTATCCTGATGCTGGCCTGGCACTGCCGCCAGGTACCACACTTGATCCGTTCACTGGTTGGTTGTATGGCTATCTGCCCAATCTGGGCATAACAGAAATCACCTATAACTTTGCTATCTATCTCATAAACACTGCTGACTCAATGATACGTTCTGATCCATACTATTTCAGTGTGACCATAACCGGCCAAGTGGACACACAGATAACATGGCTCACTGATTCAGATCTTGGCAGCATAGTCAATGGATCAACCAGCTTGTTGAAGATTCAAGCAGTCAACACCGGCGGTCGAGCTTTGCAGTATCGACTGCGGCCGGGTGCAATCCCTCCTGTTGATTATGTGCCAGGCTATTACAACAAGTTACCACAGGGCCTGTCGTTGCTGCCATCTGGAGAAATTGCCGGCCGTGTGAGTTTCAACACCTTTGCAGTGGATCTAGGAACTACCACTTTTGATAAACAATCACGCATTGGCCCAGTTCAATCTACACAACAAACCACATTTGACAGTGAATACACATTCACAGCAAATGCATTTTCTTCAGACGGACAAATATCTGTATACAAAACATTCACAGTAACAGTGCTGAGAGTCTACAACGAGCCCTACCAAAATCTCTATATCAAAGCAATGCCACCTTACTCGGATCGTGAATTGATCAACAGTTTGATTCAGGATTCAGACATATTTCCGCCTGACACAATATTTAGATATCAAGATCCCAACTTTGGCATAGCAAAGTCAGTGATCTACAATCATTGCTATGGGCTGACCAGTTCCGTCAGTGAATTGTATATTTCCAGTTTGGTTAAGAATCATTACTGGAAAAATTTAATTCTGGGCCAAATCAAAACTGCTCAAGCTGTGGATCCTCAAACCGGCAATGTGATTTATGAAGTTGTGTACAGTGAAATTCAAGACAATTTGGTCAATGATTCAGGCATCAGTGTGAGCAAACAAGTCACACTGCCTTATCCAATCAACACAGGTGATAGCACAGAGATTGCCACAGTGTATCCCAACAGCTTGGACAACATGAGAAATCAAGTGATCGATGTGGTTGGACAAATTTCAAACCTGTTGCCGTTGTGGATGTTGAGCAAACAGGCCGACGGAAAAGTGTTGGGATTTAGGCCAGCCTGGGTGCTGGCCTACTGCAAGCCTGGAACTTCGGGACAGGTTGCATACAACGTGCGTACTCAGTTTGGTCAACGTCTTAATCTGGTGGATTTTGAAGTTGATCGCTACGAGCTGGATACACTGCTGAGTATTCATTGGGATCCCATTGCAGATTCATCACACGGTGCCTGGGTTCCCACAGCTGCCGAAACCACATTTGATTTGACATTGCATTATGTGATCACGTCAATAGTAAACAGCGGGAATGGCTACAAAATTGGTGATAAAATATTGGTGTTGGGCAGCAACGTGGGTGGTACCGATGTGTTGAATGATATCACTATCACAGTTCAAGACACCAATCCAGCAACTGGTGCAATAACCATAGTAAATTACACTGGAACTGCGCCCTTGCTAGAACAATATAAATCAGAAAGTAACACCACTTTGACCATTGGTACTGGCCTAAAAAATCTAAATATCAGTGTTGGGTTGAGTTATGTTGCAGGCCAAACAGTGACTGTGGCATATGATGTATCCAATTACATGATTGGTACAGTGACCATGTACTCCCCAATCACTGGCAACATGTATGTGAATGTTACCAGTGTTGCTGGATCAGGAACACACAACACTTGGTCTGTCAACCCCACATTTGACAACAAGACCGGTACCACCATTGTGGGCACCGGTTCGGGCGCTGAGTTTGATTTTGCAATAGGATCAGGCGACCCAACAACATTTAACGCCACCAGTATGCGATTTGAGGAACCTGTTGATATATATACCAACACCGATGCATTCGATAAATATCTAGTATTTCCCCGTAGGAACATTTTAGTTTAGGACAAACATATGACCAGTGCAATTAACCCAAACAACATCGACGGCACATATCCAGTGGCCGGGCAAGACAACAACAGTCAAGGTTTTCGTGACAATTTCACCAATACCAAAACCAACTTTCAGTATGCAGCCAATGAGATTACCGATCTTCAAAGCAAAGCAGTGCTCAAGGCAGCACTAGCAGGCACCACTCTCGACAACGACATGGCTGGCAGTGCATTGAGCAATGCCAGCATTTCAGATTTCAGTGCAATAGTGGCTCAGTTGGGCAATCAATCAGGGCCAGTGACTGTGGATTATGTGGATGGTCACTATCAAACTGTGACCACCAGCGGATCAATATCTTTGTCATTTGCAAACTGGCCAGCAGCTGGCAATTTTGGTATAGTTCGTGTGGCCATCACTGTGACCAATACTGCATACACTGTGACATTGCCAGGTGCTGTCAGTGTGGGAATTAACAATCTACAGGGCTACAGCTCCGGAGTGATTGCCTACAACCGCACCGGAACATACACCTATGATTTTACTACCAGCAATGGTGGCACCACTGTTTCTGTATTTGATGCCAGTCAAAACCAGGATCCAATCTATCTGCCCAGCACTCAAAATCTCGGCAGCGGCAGCGGAGCATTGGGTGCAATCAGCACCACTACCACTGCCACTTATTTTTCTACCACTGGTTCAGCCACTGCCACGCTGGCAGCCGGATACAATGGTCAAATCAAAACTATCATGATGTTGGCCGATAGCGGCGATATGGTAATCACAGTGACCAATGCTGGATGGCGAACAGCAGGTACAGGAACTATCACATTCAATGACCTTGGTGATGCAGTGACCTTGCAATACATCAACAACAAATGGTTCTGTATTGGCAACAATGGTGCTGTGTTTGGTACCTAAATGTGTTGACTTCTGTTGACTGTTGCTGTAAAATTACTCAGCAAGGAGTCAAATGGAACATCCGTTTATTAACAATTTAGAAGATTTGACCTTAGAACAACTGGGGTCAAAAATCTCTGAACTTCATAAAAAACTCAGTATAGCGCACAGGATGGGCAATAGTTATCTTTGTGATCAAATTCGCATGGCCTTGGCAAGCTATACCAGCAAACATCAACAAAAAATAACTGCTCTAAATGTCACGGCTGACGAAAAAAACTCATTTAACAACAAGATTGATATATCATGAATGTAAGATTAGAATATGACATGACCTGGAGTGCTGCTATATGGTTTGAAGACCGCCTACAAATCAATGAGTACACAGCTGAATTGGCTATCTACACCAACACTTCCGATTCGGATGATCATGTGACCAGTTTGGCTCGACTCAATCACTTTGTGTATAACGAACTTGCCAACACTGTGTTTATCAACCAGTCTGATCAAGAACAAATACGGGCTTTGACATCAGCTGGCATCAATGTTACTACATTGCCTTCTGAGCCCATTGACCAGATCATAGGAATTGCGCTATACTGCAAACTCAATGCAATTTTAGATCAACGAATGATAGTGACAGATGTGACCATACAAAGCAGTCTTGGAGACAATGTGCGTTATTTGCACAGCAATCAAGAAAGTCTGGGGCCATGTGACCAACCAGGCTGGTGGTTTGACCCAGGGTTGATACACAACAATTTCAAATCTACCAAAACCAGCAAACCACAGGTTGTGAAACTCAATCGCACGCCAGCCTGGCGCGATCTAGATCTTGAGTGGAGCGGAACCTCATCCACTATCACTGATTCTGCTGCCAACACTGTGGTATTTGCCAAGTTCCCCACTGATGAAAACTGATCACCTGGGTCAAATGATCTATTCCGAAGATGACTGTGTGAACCTGCTGATGCGTGGACACACAATGCAGATAGATGGAATGTTGGTAGATGCCAGTGTAGATCTAGAAACGGCTGCTGCAATTTTGGAAAATGTTCCTACATTTGTACAGTACAACGAACTATCATTACAGGCCATAACTGTAGAAGAATTTGATCATGTAAATCAAAACAATTGGCTCATGCCCGACCAATACAAAAATCTGGACATTGCAGAACATGTGTTGAATCTGTGTAACTCAGAAGCAGCATTGCAGCGTGTGGGCGAAGAACTATTGCTATATCAGGCACATGACTTGTTCAATCTATTACGATATCTCAAATTTCTAGTAGATATCATGAACCAAAACAATCTAATTTGGGGTGTAGGGCGTGGAAGCTCAGTGGCCAGCTATGTGCTGTATCTATTAGGGGTACACAAAATAGACAGCCTGCATTATAATTTAGATATCGCAGAGTTCCTGCGTTAAATATTCCAAGGAGACAATTATGTCAAAGAAAATTTACAGAACAGCACAAGGTAAAGTTATAGACTTTGGGGCATTGCAAGCACAGAATGAACAGGTGCGAGCAGTGGGCAATATGCAAGTGAATGCACGGGGTGACAAACTAGACGCCGATGGTAACATCATTTCAAGCAGAGCACAACAGGTCAATCGCAATCTCAATCGCACCACCAATACTGCATTTGGCCCAATCCCCACCAGTACACAAGCACAAAAAGATGAAAATCTAGCAGCTGATCAAGAAAAACTTGAACAGGCACGATTACAAAGACAGGCCCTGCGATCACAAGGAGCAGTGCCGCAAGTGGAACAACCCACAACAGGGCTAGCAGCGGCCATGGCCCGTGCAGCAAAACTACCAAACGAGGAATAAATGACCAAATTTGCTTTTCAACCACACCAACTGAAACGAAAACAAATTGTACCGCTGAAAAATTCAGTGATTGTGAGTGACATGATTTTTGATTCACGTATCACTACCAGTGGTATTATCATTCCCAGCGATAATGGCAAGAGCACTGGCATTCGCCCACGTTGGGGGCAGGTGTATGCCGTGGGCCCTGACCAACAGGATGTTGTGCCCGGACAATGGATTTGCATCGAGCATGGTCGTTGGACTCGTGGTATTGATATTGAAGATGAAAACGGCAAGGTAACACTGCGTCGAGTTGATCCCAAAGACATCATGATGATCTCCGACGAACTGCCTAACGATGATACATTCTCCACTGCGATACATGTGGAAGCCAAACCAGCCTGGATGCAACACAATTGATCTTCAATCACATCAAACAGCTCAAAGCCGATGGCAAAAAAATTGGGATTGTTTTTTCAGCATTTGATATGCTGCATGCCGGACATATTGCTATGTTAAGTGAAGCCAAGAACCACTGTGATTATTTGATTGCTGGCTTACAAACTGACCCCACAATTGATCGTCCCGGCGAAAAGAATCCTCCAGTGCAGAGCATAGTGGAACGCCAGATACAACTGAGTGCATGTCGCTATGTGGATGAAGTGGTAATATATCAAACTGAGCAAGATCTTGTGGATCTGCTGTTGATCTTGCCAGTGGATGTTCGTATCCTGGGTGTGGAATATTGTGACAAAAATTTCACTGGTCGGGACGAAGGTGCAAGACGAGGTATCGAGCTGGTATTTAATAGCCGCGATCATTCATTCTCAAGTTCGAGCCTGCGCCGCCGTGTGGCCAAGGCCGAAGTGGAGCGCGGGCTAACACAACAATGAAATATAAAACTTGCCACAGTCTAAATCAGACTGTGACCATGACCAAGGGCACTGCCCACATAGGAAAACCATGATAGAAATTCAACCCAAAGACACCAGCCGCGGACACTTTTATGTAAGTCTGGTCAAAAGCGCACTTAGAGTAGTTGCAGGTATTGCATTTATTCAAGGATCACTTGTGATCGGCGGAGCATTTGTTATTGCCGCAGAAGTGTTAGGCATTGTTGAGGAACTAGTATGAATAGAGGATCCTGGCCAAGATTTAATCCTGGAAGAAAAGAACAAAGCAAAGTTGACATCAAGTATGCAACAAGGTTATAATGTAGTATTAGTGTTAAATCAAAAAAGGATATCATATGAAAAAATTGTGGGTTGAGGCGTATAGGCCCAGTACTGTGGACGGATATGTGTTTGTGGATGATTCACAGCGAGAGCAAGTGCAATCCTGGATCCGAGACGGCACTATCCCACACTTGTTACTGAGTGGTGCAGCAGGCACAGGCAAGACTACCTTGGCCAAAGTGCTGATCAACGAGCTGGGCATTGACCAGTACGATGTGATGTATGTAAATGGAAGCAAGGAAGGTCGTAAGATTGAATGGGTTGACAAACTAATCAGTTTTTGTCAAACTATGCCGTTTGGACGGTTCAAAGTGGTTCTGATTGACGAAGCTGATTACATGAATCCCAATTCAGTACAGCCTGCACTTCGCAACTTGATGGAGGACTATTCTGGCACAGTGCGTTTTATCATGACTTGTAACTATCCGCACAAGATCATTGATCCCATACACAGTCGTTGTCAAGGTTTTCATATTACCAAAACTGATCACACAGAGTTTACAGCACGAGTGGCCACGGTGCTAGTAACCGAAGGTGTAGAGTTTGATCTAGATGTGCTGGATTTGTATATATCTGCTACCTACCCAGACCTACGCAAGTGTTTGAATCTTGTGCAACTAAACTCACAATCGGGTGTTCTTAAACCGCCAGGAGTTAGTGATAAGTCAGTACGTGACTGGAAACTAGATTGTGTAGACTTGTTTAAAAAAGGAAAAGTACGTGAAGCACGTGCCTTGCTTTGTCAGAGCTCAAATCCCGAAGACGCAGAAGAAATATTCCGCTGGATGTATGATAATTTATCTATTTGGAATAACACACCTGAGGGGCAGGATCAAGCAATTATTATTATTCGGAATGCATTGGTCAATGTTCCATTGGTTGCAGATCAGGAAATCAACCTTTCGGCCTGTGTAATTGAATTGTGCCAAATTGGCAAGTAAGGCAACATATCCTGACTACATAGCACAAGGAGATCTAACATGGAATTGTGTGCATTTGGTTGCGGGAATGTTGCAACTCATACTCAAAAAAAACGGAAAACACATTTGTAGCTCATGGGTATCAAAGTGCCCCAAAATGAAGAAAAATATTTAAAGGAAAATCTGTGCGATACCTCTTGATTACCTACTACCTAAAAGCCGACGGCAAAATTGACGAAAGCACAGCGGTCACTAAAAATCTCAAAGTCAATGATATTCAAACTGCCAGCGTGATTCTAGACTTCAAAAAACTCGAAGTGGTCAAGGCGCACATGAATGGTGTTTCTGTACCCAAGGACTTTAATCGAATTGTTGAATATTACATTCAGCACTACGAAAATATCATCAACAGACTGTTTGCAGAAAACGGGTACGAACTTGTAAAACAAGAACCGGTACACGACAAAGAGTAATGGGCCCCGAGGCCCATTACTGTGAGTTAGTTATTTGTCGTATAGTGCAAGTACACTCCCTATAATTGGATGGCGTTGTATGTCTCGCCCGGTTAGTCTGCAAACAGCCATTCCTGTGACTGGATAATGCTCTAACCGTGAACAGAGATCTAACAGGCCATTTTCGCCTCGTGCGCGATCAGCTTGTTCTACATCACCGGTGACCACAATGCGTGATTCAGTGCCTATGCGACTCAGCAACATTTTCATCTGCGCCGGCGTGGCGTTCTGCATTTCATCTGCAATGATCCAAGCGTGTTTAAATGTGCGTCCACGCATGTAGGCCAATGGTGATATTTCTATAGTACCTTCGTCAATCATTGCTGCAATTTCGGGCGGGCGATAGTATTCACGCAGCACATCCAGCAAGGGACGAGTCCACGGCTCCATCTTGGCAACGAGATTCCCGGGCAAGAACCCGTGCTGTTCGTCTTCTACGCCAATGGCCGGTCGTGTTAGGATGATACGTTTACATTCGCCTGTTCTAAATGCTTTTACAGCAGCCAACATGGCCAGGTAAGTTTTACCAGTGCCTGCAGGTCCAACTGCTACCACAATTGATTGTTCTGAGTTGAGTAGATTTAATATGAGATTTTCTTGATTGCGTGATTTTGGTATGAGTTCTATTGGTCGTTGTCGTTGCCTGGGTTCTGGGTTAAACGGAATTGTGTTTTCTACCATGTGTGATGTGATGCGTTTTTGGATTTGGGCCTTGGCCCCTCTTTGTCTACTCAAGTTTGGTTCTCCTAAAGTGTTTGCTAATTGAAACTAGCACGAATATTTAGGTGTTTGTAGTCTGAGATCTATGTATCGAGATTTCTGAGATTATTGGCATAAGTATTTCTCTATGGCAAGTATTTCAAAGCACACAGGTTCTAGTCTCCTGCCATAAATATCTGTATGGACGAAAACATCTTTAAAGATCACACAGACTACTGGAATGTGGCCGAGAACATCCGTGATATCTACCTCAGTGAGGGCAGCTTGCTTACACTGTTGGATTTTGAACGAGTTCTGGATGAACTGGATATCTACGCATTTCGAAACTGGGATCGCGGCGAACTGGTTCAAGGTCCTGACATTGGCAAATACAAGATAGGTTGTATATTCATGTGGCCTGAAAATCTCATGCCCGACCCACGCGGTGGCCGTAGACTGCTGCCATTTGATTGTGAAGTAAAATTCAAAAAAGTAGACATGAAGATTCCTGTCAAGATCACGGAACCCAGTGACTACCAAGCTGGCACACATATTGCTAGAATGATAACTAAAAAAGTATGGCTGGTAGAGATTATCATGCCCAAGAATCTCATTGCAGACATACGTACAGGCAGCATTGATTTAGAAGGTGAAGAGATAGATTTACAAGATCTCGACGATGCTTATGCAGAAGATATCGATAAAGATCAGTACAAAGATGAAGAGAAAGCAAATGCAGCACAACAACAACTTCAACAGCCCGCAGCAGCCCCCACAGCCGCAGCGCCGCCGGCAGCTTAACGAAGGGTTAGGCTACAAAGACATGGAGGGCATGATGAAGCCCACTGTGCATATCGACGAATTCTCAAGCAAGATGGGCGAAGATGCTGATATAATTGTGGTGAGCTTTTTTGTTCGCGACAAACAAGCTGCCAAAGATCTCATGAATTGGTTTGAAAAAGGATATGACTTTGTGCTAGATGCTGATCAAAGTCCTGGTGAAATCAAACCCAATCGTTATCTGGTGTATTTGGAAATGCGCCGCCGTAATGCAGCACCTGGACAAATTGATGAGATTCTTCGGGATCTCAACACACTCACAGAATACGAACCTGATGATTGGATCATGGTTTACAAGAAACAAAAGCACAAGTGGAGTCCGGAAACATTTGCTGAACTTGTTCCACTTACCCCCAATGAGTATAGAGCACGTACAGAAGGTGATCTCAATGAGATGCGCATAGCTGCTGGACTGGATGTAAAGCCAATCTACACCAAAGTCAGTAAAGACCTACAGGCCATGCAAGCAGCAGCTGGAATATGGTGAATATCTACATGTGGATCTTGCACCAGGTTCCTGACAGCTGGATTGGTTGGATAATCAATACTGTTCTAACAGCCGGCGTACTGACTACTGTGGCCGGCTGGTTAGTAACGTTTGTTCCTGTTGTGAACACTTATAGAATACCTGTACAGATCACAGGCATACTGTTGTTGATCACAGGAGTTTATTTCAAAGGCGGATATTCAACTGAACTGATCTGGCAACAACGTGTACATGAACTGCAAGAAAAACTGGCCCAAGCACAACAACAAAGCAAACAAACCAATATACAAATAGTAAACCGGTTGGTCACTGAGACCAAGGTCATACATGATCAAGCACAAGATATTGTGAATTATGTAGATAGAGAAGTTGTGCGAAATCAAGAGGTGGTGAAATTTGTGGAAAATTGCCCGGTGCCGGACATCATCATCACTGCGCACAATGCAGCGGCACGCAATCAACCCATTGAGCAAAACAAATGAGATACGCAACTGTTATGCTGTTGTTGTTTTTGTCAGCCTGCACATCTGTGCCGGTTTTGCCCCAGTTTCCTGCTGCACCAGATCTGTTGATGCAGCACTGTGCTGATCTAAAAACCATTTCGCAGCATGAGGTCAGCATAGTGGATTTTGTCAAAACAGTCGCAGAAAACTACACCTCATATCATGAATGTTCAGCCAAGAACACAGCCTGGCAAGAATGGTACACCCAGCAAAAAAAATTATGGGACAGCACACCATGAGCAATTCAATATTGTCACTGGAACAACTGAAACAAATGGTCAAGAATCCCTACATTGAACATTGGTATGAAGCCATTGATCAACTGTTGCCCGACTACGATATCAATACTCCGCCCAGAGTTGCTGCTTTTATTGCGCAATGTGCTCACGAATCGGGCAATTTTGTTTTTATCAAAGAAAATCTCAACTATCGAGCTGCTAGTTTGAGAAAAACATTTGGCAAGTATTTCACAGATGATGCTATTGCAGCACAGTATGCCAATCAACCCGAAAAAATTGCCAACAGGGTGTATGCCAATCGCATGGGCAACGGCGACGAAACATCAGGCGATGGCTATCGTTTTTGTGGTCGTGGGTTGATACAACTCACAGGACGCGACAACTACACATTCTTTGCCGGCAGTTTGGATATCCCAGTAGAAGAAGCCAGTGAATATCTGGCCACATTCGAAGGCGCCACACAATCAGCCTGCTGGTTTTGGGAAACCAACAATTTGAATAGATTTGCTGATTCGGGAGATATCAAAGGTCTCACACGGGCCATCAATGGCGGTTATATCGGATTAGACGATCGTATCAGTCATTATGAACATGCATTGCATGTGATGGGAGTATGACATGACAAAAAAACAAAGTCACAGTGAAACAGCCAAAGAACACTGGATGAACTCCAGATGGAGACCGGCTTGTGGATGGATGTATATCGTGATCTGCTTGTTTGATTTTATGATTGCTCCCATATTATGGAGTATAACACAGGCCTTGTTCCATGGTGGTGTAAATGTACAATGGCAACCACTGACACTTCAAGGCGCAGGACTGTTCCATGTGGCCATGGGTGCTATCATTGGTGTAAGTGCTTATGGTAGAACACAAGAAAAACTAGGAGGAGCCAACAATGGTGGGTTGACTCAACTGGGCCAGGGAACAACTTATGTTCCACCAGTGCAGGCACAAGTTAATGTAAATAAACAACCTGGCTTGGGTGGAGGAGGATTTGGGGGAGACGCATATGGCAATACAACAACATCAATCGCAGGATTTCCGCCCGGGTCAGCAACATTTGGCTCTGTACCAACAGCAGGCGTCGTTGCACCCAGTGGTTTTGGTTCACCAGGCACGCCCACAGCAGCCAATTGGGAACCCGCAGCGGCAGCGGTGACCGCCGGGTGGGGCGGAAAAAAAGCACCGCCGACTCCGGTATTTCCTGAACTATAAGGACAAATCATGACTCATTCATTTTTGATCACAGGGCTAATACTAGTATCATTATCAATTTCTGCACAAGCAGAAACCAAACAGGTCTGTGTGGATGTCAAAGACAAAACCGGTTTAGCTGTAAAGGACAAATCGGGCAAGGTCAAACAAACATGCAAAACCATGAACAAACACAAAAAACTGCAAGGCACCCGGGTGCCAGAAAAGAAATGATCCAGGGCTGAGTGTATAACTACACACAATGACTGATCACTATGCTACCTTGGGTGTTGCCCGCACAGCTTCTGCTGATGAAATAAAACGTGCGTTTAGGAAACTGGCGTCACAACATCACCCAGATAGAGCAGGTGGTGACACAAAAAAATTCCAAGAGATTCAAGCTGCCTACAACACGCTAGGCGACGAACAAAAACGAGCAGCATACAACAACCCACAGCCGCAACAGCCATTTGGCGCAGGGGGATTCCATCAAAACTTTGATTTCAATGAAATCTTCAACATGTTTGGAGCCAAATTTCAACCACCACAACAGCGCAGCCATGCCAGAATGACCTTGTGGATAACCATACAAGATGTGGCTGCACCTGGACCCAGACTGGTTGCCATGGGCACAAACACCGGTACACACAATATCGAAATCAACATACCCAATGGTATCACGGATGGGGACAATGTTCAGTATCCTAACCTTGGTCCCGATGCACAAGATCTTGTGGTCACATTCCGTATACATCCTGATAGAACTTGGCAACGAGTCAACAACAATGTGCATACTGAAACCACAGTGAGTGTGTGGAAATTAATAACCGGAGGTGATGCACCTATGCTGGATATACGTGGCAATCCAATTGAAATCAGTATACCGGCCAACACACAACCTGGCAGCATGTTACGCGCTAGAGGACGAGGGTTACCAGATCGAAATGGGCAGTTGGGGGATATGTTGGTGCGAGTACAAGCTAGATTGCCCGATAGAATCTCTCCAGAATTAATAGCTGCCATACAACAGGAATCTGCCGAATAAGTACATGAAAGGTTGATCTTGATCAAGATCTATAGTATACTACCCACATGAGCAATTCAAACCAAATCCAAGACAATCCCGAAATTGACGCCATCATTGACGGCGCTGTACAAATCGCACGTGACTGGCAACATGAATATGTTCTAACAGAACATTTATTGCTGAGTCTAGTGAGACATGACCCATTTAGAAAAACCCTAGCCAAATATGGCTGTGATGTGGCCATGTTGGAAACAGAACTGTGCGGCTATTTAGATAGCCTACAAAGTCTAGTTCGTGCTACCGCAGATATAACTCCACGAAAAACTGCTGCATTGGAAAGAGTGTTTAATCGTGCGCTGACTCAGGTATTGTTTACAGGACGTAGGCAAGTGGTCACCATTGACTTGTACTTGGCTATTATGGGCGAGACCAACAGCAATGCACACTACTTCTTGCTGAAATACGGCGTATACAAAGCTGAGTTTGTGGATTTTTGGACCAAAAATTACAAGTCCGAACGAGCGGCAGCCGGAATGAATCATCAACAAGCCACCGAAGTGCTGGAAGAATACTGTACCAGTCTCAGTGCAATGGCCACAGCGGATCAATTGGAACCACTGATCGGACGCTCCGCAGAACTGGAAGAAATGATTGCTGTGTTGGCACGTCGTTTCAAAGCCAATGTGCTCATGGTAGGTGATCCAGGTGTGGGTAAAACTGCTATCATTGAAGGCCTTGCACAAGAAATTGCACAAAACCGTGTGCCTGAGTTTCTTAAAGGTCACGAAGTATGGAGCTTGGAAATTGGTAATTTGGTAGCAGGATCAAAATATCGTGGAGACTTTGAAGAAAAATTCAAAGCAGTGATTGCCGCACTAGAAGCCAAGAAGAACTGTATCTTGTTTGTGGATGAAGCACACACCATGAAAGGTGCAGGAGCAGGCAGTTCGGGTAGCCTAGACTTTGCTAACATGCTGAAACCAGCAATCACCAAAGGTCATTTGAAAGTTATTGCATCAACCACTTGGGAAGAATACTACGAGTCATTTGAAAAAGATCGTGCACTCATGCGCCGGTTCTATCGCCTCAGCATTGATGAGCCAGATCGTGACACCACAGAAAAGATTCTAATTGGGCTGAGCCCACGCCTGGAAAAATTTCACAATGTCATGATTGACACAGAAGCCATGACTGCTGCTGTGGATCTTGCTGCTCGTTATATACATGACAAGAAGAATCCTGACAAATCAATTGACTTGCTGGATGCTGCCTGTGCCAGGGAACGTGTGAAGGATGCAGGCATGACCACGGTGAACAAGAGCATGATCGAAGAACAAGTGGCACGAGTAACAGGTGTGCCCACTGATCGACTGCAAAATGAACGCAGTCTAAAGATTGTGGATCTAGAATCTAACATCAAGCAAAAGCTGTATGGACAAGAATCAGCTGTGGATAGTGTGCTGGAACGTGTGTATATCAACTTCTCAGGTATTGGTACACAAAACAAACCCATGGCAAGTTTCTTGTTCCTGGGCCCAACTGGTACAGGCAAAACTGAATTGGCCAAGCTATTGAGTGAAAACCTGGACATGCATCTGCTGCGTTATGACATGAGCGAATTTCAAGAGAAGTTTTCTGTCAGCAGTTTGATCGGCGCACCACCAGGCTATGTGGGCTTTGAAGATGGTAATGTGGGCGGCGGTAAACTGATCAGTGACCTAAGCAAGCATCCGTTTTCTGTTATCTTGTTTGATGAGATTGAAAAAGCACACGGAGATGTCACTAACATTCTACTGCAAATGCTAGACGAAGGCCATGTGACAGGTGCAAATGGCAAACGAGTAGACTGCAAGAACACCATTATTATCATGACATCAAATCTAGGTGCCAGAGACAACGAAAACAACAACATTGGATTTTCAACAGACTTAGAAAAGTCCGGTGAAGAAGATCGTGCAATGAAAGAGTTCTTCCGTCCAGAACTACGCAATCGTATTGATAAAATTTGCAAGTTTGTCAAGTTGGATACCCTGGCCGTCAAGAAGATTGTTGTGAAATTTCTGGACCAACTGAAATCAAGTGTGGCAGAAAAGCATATCCGATTGTTTTTCTCAGAACCCGTGATTGAATTGTTGGCTGAAAAAGGCTACGACAGCAAGATGGGTGCTCGCCCGCTGAATCGCAAAATCGACGAATTGATCCGTGTTCCGTTGTCAAAGAAGATCCTGTTTAATCAGCTAAGTGATTGTACTTTGCATGTGAGATTAAACGGCAATGAGATTGAATTTGAAACTGCTGTACAAACAGAAACTGCTGTGCCAATCCTGGTATAAATACTGTATGGCAAAAATACATGAAGAAATAGTTGAGATCAAGCTATCAAAATTGGTCAAGGACTCCTCGGCACCAGGCAAAATTGCCAACGAGGAAATAGTTACCTCACTGCTTGCGGTAGTTGAAGAACTAGTAGGTGCTGGTGTTGTTGTGGAAGTGGTTCAGTCATAATGGCAATTACCACTGTCACACTTGTGCCCTATACAGAGTATGGTGTGCCGTCAGGCAACTATGATGGATCCAGTGAGGATTTCATAGCCGATCCACAAAAAGCTGCCAATTACTATCGTGGTCGTGGTGGTATCCAAACACTGCGTTGGGTATTTCGCGGTGTTCAGGGTGAAGTTGTTATCCAAGCCACACTGGACAACGATCCTGCTGATTCTCGTTGGTTTGATATTGCAGCATACGGCGACGGTAGTTCAGCAGACTCCAGTACCATCACTGATACTTACATACAAGCAGTTGTGGGAAACTTTACCTGGCTACGTGCAGTGGTCACCAACTTCCGAGACGGCGTGATTGAAGTGGTTCAAGCTGCGTATTGAATTTTTACTAAATACAGGGTATGAAACAATTAGTAATCATGCCTGGTGGATTCCATCCTTTTCACGCAGGTCATTTAGCACTGTATAATTCTGCTCAACAAGCATTTCCCAATGCTGATGTCAAAGTGGCTGCAACCAATGACACATCCACTCGACCATTTCCTTTTAGATTAAAAGAAAAACTAGCACAGTTGGCCGGGGTGCCGCCAGGCGATTTCTATCAAGTGAAAAGCCCATTCCGTGCAGAAGAGATCACACAAAGTTATAACCCTGCTGACACACAGTTGATTTTTGTGAGGTCAGAAAAAGACGCCACAAAGCCTCCACAACCTGGTGGTATCAAACGTGATGGCACACCGGAATACTTGCAACCCATCTCAGATCAAATGGCGCCAATGACTCAGCATGCATACATGGCCTATTTGCCCACTGTGGAGTTTGGTCCAGGCATGACATCTGCCACACAGATACGCACAGCCTGGCCTGAGTTGACAGAACGCCAACGAACTGCCCTGGTCATGAGTCTTTATCCCAACACACAAAGCAATCCCCGGTTGGCAAAAAATGTGGTTCAAATGTTGGACACTGCCATGGGCACAGAAGTCGCAGAACAAGGTTATGGAACTCATCCTTCACAACGAGTAGATCCACGAACTGGCAAGCGATATGTTCCACCAAAGAGTCCGTTAGGGCAAGGTGTGGCGGAAGGCTCAGACCATGCCGCAGAAGCATACCGAGCACATTTGATAAAGACCTTGCCGCAGATAATGAAACTTTTTGCCAATATTGGTAAAGGTTGGATACCCAGCCGAGAACAAATGCTAAGTGCAGTTGATACTGCCTATGCAGTTATGAAACACACTGGTGATGTGAAGCAAGCAGGTAAGGCCTTGATGGACGAACTGAATACCCTATACAGGATGAAACAGGGCGGGAAAGGTGTATCTGAACAAGTCACACGTCAAATGAGTCAAGGCGGCCTGCGGGCCAGCTATCAAAGCAAGTACAATCAGCCCATTGCTGAAGATTATTTGGACGAAGCCAGGTCGTAGAAATTCTACCAGCCTGCTATACTCCGTTAAATATTCTACAACATTGAAAGGGCCTTATGGCAGACCAACAACAATTACCTTACCAGAATGCATCCCCAGTGGATCAAAACACTGGTCAACAAAGCATTCAAGTCAATATTGATTATCTAAAGACCACAAGAGTGCATATATGCATGCCATGTTACGGGGGACAACTCACCGAATCAACATTCATGAGCTATATCAAGTGGGCCAACGTAGCACGCCAACTGGGACTGGACTGGACCGTGGAAACAATGACCAATGAATCATTGATCTCACGTGCTAGAAACACACTCACTGCCAAGTTCTTGCATACAACAGGATCCACACACTTGATGTTCATTGACGCAGACATTGGTTGGGAACCCTGGCATCTGCTGGTCATGTTGAATCATGACAAGGACGTGGTAGGCGGATTGTATCCAATGAAATCACTGCCTGTAAAATGGTGTGTTAATGGTATTCCTGATGCAGATCAAAATGATCCATCCGGCTTGATTGAAGTCACCAAGACCGGCACTGGTTTCTTGTTGATCAAACGAGATGTGTTCAGCAAACTAAATGCACATCCTGCTGTGAAGCCGTTTATCAACGATATTGGACTAGATCCAGCATTGAATCCTCACATGAAAACATACTTTGACACTGCGGTGCGTGAAAATCGTTACTACAGTGAAGACTGGACATTCTGCGAAAACTGGCGTGATATCGGTGGACAAGTGTTTGTAGACAAACGTGTGTTGTTAAAGCACACTGGTACCTATGTGTTTGATTATCAAACACAAGACAAACTATATCAAGATCTGCATCAAATTGCTCTCAGCAATCAGACCAATCAACCACAGATTGTGATTCAACAACAACCTACAGCAAGTGATTTAACAGCAGCCACAACACCAGTTGAAGCCACGGTGATTGCTACTAACAAGAAAACTCCAGAGTAATCTGCTGTAGCCGAATAAAAAAGCCGCTTAACGCGGCTTTTTTTATGAGTAAGTTAAATTATCTACGTGCTGCGGCTTGCCCGCTAAATTGTGTAGGATCATAATCACCCATTGGATTGGTAGTAACAAAGTTGTTGGGTGCTGGAGTGAGTGCTGGCTTTGGCGCCGGAGCATCTTTTACCATGTATTCTTTACATTGGCACCATTTGAACTTTTTAAGTCCAGCTTTTTTAGCCATGGCATAGGCCTGATTAAATGTTGGTGCATGCATAATTTGATCTTCAATGGTAGAAGGTACTGCTGTTGCAACAGGTTGGGCAGCAGCGGCCAACTGGCCATCATCTTCCAACAATTCAAGTTTGTTTACTAAAGCACGATATTCTTGAGCATTCATTATGAGCTTCTCCGTGAAGTATTTATGCATCAAGACCAAACTGTTGTAATTGAATAGCGATAAATAGATCATGAACTTTCACGATCTTGACAACTATAATCTCGCAGATGCTGTAAAATTCCATCAACATCTAAACCCGCGTTTGTGGGGTAATGACGAACACTTGTTGCCCGATGTGCGTGACAAGTTGTTGGCAATTGCATCAGATTTTCAAGAATTTCTAGGGGTTGATGATCTCAACATTCAAGATATCACCATAACAGGTAGCAATGCTGCCTATAGTTATACTGCTCGTTCAGACATTGATTTACATCTTGTGGTTCGCATGCCTGATGATCCTGTGTATCAGGAATTGTTTACGGCCAAGAAATTTCAGTATAATACTGAACATGACATAAAGATTAACGGGGTGCCAGTTGAACTGTATGTACAACCCAGTGATCAAAAGCATGTGAGTCAAGGCATATACAGTATAAAGAATGGAGACTGGATACAAGTTCCACAGCGTCGACGTGCTAGTGTAGATGACTCATGTGTGCAACACAAAACAGCTGACCTTGATGCCAGAATACATTCAGCTATCAAATCCAGTGACGCAGATGCTGTAAATCGGTTGTGGGACAAAATCCGAACAATGCGCCAAACTGGACTAGAAAAGAATGGCGAGTTTGGTTGCGAAAACATTGCATTTAAACTGTTGAGGAACATGGGTTGTATTGGCCGATTAAAAGACGCCAAAACAGCAATACAAGATCGTGAATTAAGTCTAGCACGTGAACCTGCGCCTAGAAAAAAAATGAATTATGGCATGCGTGATTACTGGTATCCAGGTACTGCATATGCTGGTCAAGATCATCCTGCTGGCTCTGAATCACAACAAGTGGATGAAAGTGCAGATCCTGATCAATTGAAAAAGATACTGCATCGTTTCTATGTCAGTTGTGTTGACAAACTGGGGTTAAAGAATCCACCTCGACTACAGTTGGAAACCACTCCTGACTGGAGTCAACAAAATGGCAGCTTTGGACAATACGAACCCGAAACAAATACGTTAATGTTGGCCACACACGGGCGTCATGTGTTGGACATTCTTCGCACCATGGCACATGAGATGACACATCGTCAGCAGGATGAACATGAACCATTGCCCGCGGATGCTGGAGCTACTGGTAGTGTTTGGGAAGATGAGGCCAACGCCATGGCTGGTCGTATCATGCGGCAATGGGCCGAAGAACAGCCCGAGATGTTTGATGGTGTTACGCTGGAAGAAGCTTCGGGTTACATCCCCACACGGAAGCAGGCCCGAGATCCAAGGTTTGTGATGGCCTTGACTCGAGACGTGCAGCCAGGTGCTGTGGGTAAAGAAGCCAACAAACTGGGATTACAAACAGATTCACAAGGACATCCTGCCCTGCTCACAGCAGGCCTAAACAAACTGTTGCGTGAGTTCAAAGAGCAAGACCTGTTTGAAATCAACATGGGCGGAAAGAGCCTGCGTCGAGAAGCTGCCAAGACTGGCGCCCTGGCCGGCATGGAATTTGAAATGATTGTGCCCAATGTATTAGGTGATGACAATGTAGAGTCGGAGCCCAACTGGGATGCAGATGAAAGCGCCCGCAGTCCTGACGACATTCGAAGATTTTTCCATGTCATGGAATATAACTCTTGGAGAGATGTTGATCGACTGATTGATCGGATAATGGAGGATTACAGTGACTGGCAAGTTGACTATTTTGAAAATCGTTGGGATGCAGATCAGGAAATATTTGTCTATGATTATGTCAGGGATAATGCTACCGATGATGACATTAGAGAATTGCTGGATCTGAAGCCAGACGCCGACGTCACCCAAAAACAGTATCAACTGGCTGCGGACATGATTGTTACTGAAAAAATGGCACCTTGGTATGAAAATGCCCTGGATAATGCCAGAGAACAATTATATGATGATGATAATTTTGAAGAATTTCTTGTGCAGAACGACCTGGAGACCATGCGTGCCATCCAGGATCATTATTCAGATGAAATCGAATGGCCGTACTATGAGACTAGTAGCAGTGGAGGTAGCAGTACACAAGAAATAGCAGACGATTTCAGCCAAGCAGTGGGTCGTCCTGCAAGAGCCAGCGATAGTTATCATGCGAGAGGGCAGGAGCGTCCAGGCCCAGGCAAGGAATTTTATGTGGTGGAACCCGATGGCAGTTTGAACCCTGACGATCATAATGATACTGGCCTGGAGTTTGTGAGCCCGCCCCTGCCCATTGATGATATCATGACAGACTTGAACAAGGTCCGAGCCTGGGCCAGTCGTAATGGTTGTTATACCAACAAATCCACAGGTCTACACATCAACATCTCAGTACCTAATTACAGCATAGACCAGCTGGATTATGTGAAACTGGCCCTGCTCATGGGTGACGAATATGTGTTGAATAATTTTGGACGAGCCAGCAACAGTTATGCAAAATCTGCGCTGGAAAAAATACGTGGCAAAATTACTCCTGAAAATGCCCTACAGATTCTAGACACAATGAAGTCAGGTATGAATCAGTTGGCTACCAAAGCCATTCACTCAGGCATCACAGACAAGTATACTAGTATAAACACCAAGGATGGGCACATTGAGTTTCGCAGCCCCGGCGGTGATTGGCTGGATAAGAACTTTGACAAGATTGAAAACACTCTCTTGAGATTCACTGTGGCCATGAGTGCTGCATTGAATCCTGAAGCATACAGACAAGAGTATCTAAAGAAGCTGTACAAGATGTTGGCGCCCAAGGGCGAGAATGATCCGTTAGCTATCTTTGCAAAGTACGCAGCAGGCGAACTGCCCAAGGCTGCACTCAAGAGTTTTGTTCGTCAAGCACAGACTGAACGCCGGGCCAAAAAGTCCGGCGAGAACATTGTGAATGGTCATCGCTGGAGGGTTTCATTGAAGCCTGAACTGGGCGGCGGCGTGGTGGAAGTCACAGCCAAGGATGCTGCTGACGCCATGAAGCAGGCCATAAAACAGCAGCCTAACTGGAGATATGTCCCCGATGATGCAGTGACCATAACCAGACTGGATGAGCCCGCAGCAGGAGTTGATCAAACAGCACCACATCCCGAAGGTCGTGGCAGACCTAATGATCCCACAGGGCTCTACGCTATTGTTCGTCGATCTGATCCTAGAAACTATGGCAGGCAGTGGGGCAGTGAGGCACCTGACTACTTGTTTAGATTCAACTTGCCCGGCGAGCCTGAGGGACAGTACCTGGTGCAGAAGATGCGTGCCGTGCTGGCGGCCTGGTCTGCTCGCGAAAGAGTAGATCCCAATGATTACATGGTAGTTAATACCACAGGGTTTGCAGCACCTGCACAACCAGCAGCACCCAACTCTGCCGCATCTTCGGAACCAATTCCGGGCAGCACGTTAGATCTACAACATCAACGTCAAGCAGCAGCAACACCAAGCGCCTGGCAGGCACCTCGCAGCCTGGGTATAGCCAATCAATCGAGCTCTACTGAGCTTCCTGATGTGCAAAACGTTGAGCCTGATGCCAACACCCAGTGGGAAGTATACGATAGATCCAGTGGCCAACCAGTTTTTAGGATGTTTGCGGCCACACAAGCAGAAGCCTGGCGCCGAGGGCAAGAATGGGTAGCCAACTATGCCCGTATGACTCCGGACCAAGAAATCCACGCTTCAGACTACTCAGTACGCCCACGCACGATAAACGAAAGCAGAGAAATCACCAAACTAGACAAACTAGACTCTGTACTGGAAAAATGTATCAACATGATTCGTCGTGGACAGGAATCCAACCCTGAGAAGTATGGACGTGTGGCTGCTTGTTTGATTGACAACAAAAACAATCACACCTATGCTATCAACTTGCCCGGCCCCGACGGAACACGCCGCCATGCGGAACGAGTGGCCATTGATCTGCATTTGAAACGTCATGGACGTATTGGGCCCAATGCCATCATGGTCACTACCTTGAGCCCTTGTGTGAATCACATGAGTGAGCGTGATGGTGAAAGTTGCACTGAGTTGTTGAGTGACTATGGCATTGAAAAATGTTATGCTGGATGGCAAGACCCTACTCAGCAGCCTGATACAGCATATCCATTCAACCTGCAGGTCACTGACAATGCTGACATCTTCAACACTTGCCAACACATAGCAGCCAGTTTCTTGCCACAGATCATGGCCAATGAATTAACGGAAGAAATCAATCCAGATTGTTTTGACCCTGCGTTCAATGACACCCAAATTTTTGATGGGCTAACATATCGTGCCAGTGCAATTGAAGAAAATGGTAAACAATATTTTCAAATCAAAGTGTTTGATGACAACTTCCAGCAAGTGGGTCTTGCAAAATTTAGACCCAGCAAAGGTGGAGTATCGTCGGCCATAACCAGTTTCAAATCTGAGTATCGAGGCCGAGGTATAGCACGTAACATCTATGCATATGTTAGAATGTTGGGTAACACTATTGTACCAAGTAGAAATCAATTGCCGCCAGGCCGGGCCATGTGGGCAGCATGGAAGAAGTCCGGCGATGCCAAACATTTGATGAAGGAAGCAGCACCAGCAGTAGAAAAGCCAATGACTCAATGTTCATCACAAGATTTACAAAAGTTTTTGGGCAAAGGAAAAACAAACGCACTGGTTAAACATCCTTGGTTCAAACGATATAGTAACCATGAGCATGCATTTAAACATGGTGTAGATCGTTGGGGATTTACCAAAGTTGAGGTATACCCGTTCTTCCGCTCAACAAACATTACAGCAGAAGGCAAACTTCGACCATTGATAAGGCTAGAGTTTACGTTCTCTTATAATGGCACTAAAGTCGTTCAAGTTGAAGAATATTACAGAGACAAAGAGCCCAATGAAAATGAAAAACGTATGGGGCCATCAGCAGGTTGGAAACACCTTAAGACTTGGGCCAACGATCAACAAAATGCGGCTGAGAAAGCATGGGATAAACATTGGGACAACCAAGCAATAAAGGAAGAAATCAATCCTGACCATAAATTCAAAACTGCGTACCATATTACCAGTACTGAGAATGCAGAAGAAATTCTATATGGTGGACTATACCCTTATGATGGCAAAGCATTCATGGTAGTAGACGAAGGTGACAAAACCAAGTTACAACAAGAGCTAAGTATGGTCGGTGGCTGGATGTATGCCAAGACAGAGGGCAGCGACGATCCTTTAACATTGTTGAAGATTGATGTGACCGGTATTCCATTAACATATGATCAAGGATGGTACTTCTCCACAACTAAAATCCCGCCAGATCGTATACAAGATCTAGGTGCGAAAGAACTAGCAAGGTATGTATAATGAGAGCAACAGAATTTATCACTGAAGAATCAATCGCTGGCACCTTACGCTCCAAAGGGTATATGAAGTTAGGTTCCGGAGTAGACGCAGAAGCCTGGTTAGCTCCAGATGGTACTGTTTTGAAATTGATAAAGACCACAGGAAAAAACTCGTTTATTACATTTGCCAACTACTGCATGGCTAATCCAAATAACCCATTCTTACCACAATTTGGGGGATGGCAGAGATTTAAATTGCCTAGAAATATGGATGGGCATGCCGAAGGTTTGCAAATTAGAACAGAGCGATTATTTGAACTACCGGGGAATAAAAAATTACCACTCCGTGTAATTCTACGCGATGTGGTCCACGTAGCAAAAAATTTTACTGGCAGCACTGCGATAGATAAACTGTTTGCAAGAAGAGAAATACCATTACAAGATCAAGATGATCTTGCACAACTGATTATTCTATTGGGCGGCGAACAAGAACTAGTCAAGCTGATTCAAACTATTAATGATCTAGCGAAAATAGCAGAGAAACACAGATACAGTCTTGACCTACACCCTGGTAATTTTATGCTGAGCAGCGATGGTCATATCATCATCAATGATCCGTTTTATGGTTAGAAATTTGTACAGAGACTAATAATGAGAGTAACAGAATTTATCACTGAAGAAATCAATCCAGACATTCTACATCCAGAGTTTAAACATCAGCAGGTGATTGGGGATTATACTTACACCGCTGCAAGTTCAATGAGGTCAGATAACGCTAATTATTTGGTAATAAAAGCCTATGAGGATCTAAATGACCCGCTCGGTCACGTAGCCCAAGTTAACTTTTTTATACGCGGAACACCAGAATCTGGATATCTAGAAAGTCTCAATACTTGGGTCGCTCCAGAATATAGGGGAAAAGGCATAGCAAGTACAATCTATGCTTATGCTAGAATGTTGGGTAATACAGTTAAACCAAGCTCAAACCAAACTGGCCAGGGCAGACAGATGTGGAGTGGCTGGAAACAGTCAGGTGATGCAGAACATTTGATAGCGGAAGACGAACCAGTACTTAAATTAGGTGACAATGGCAGAGCACGAGCACAAGCATGGATTGAACGAGTATATGCCAAGTACCCCTCTACCATGCAGAACAATCATGTTATGACTTGGGGTTCAGGAGATGATCAACAGTTTGCTATGTTTGAATTAACACCTAGCTTTAGTAAACGTGGTGCAGTCGAAGTCAAGTGGTTTCAGGCATATCCTCTACGTCAGGGTGTTGGATCAAGAGCCATGAAAGAATTGCAAGCCTTGGCTCGAGAAGATGGCATCAGTTTAACACTGTATCCCTGGGACAAAGGGCAAGTAAGTCAGAGTAAACTGACCAAATTCTATAGAGGGCAAGGTTTTGCTCCTGTTGTCAAAGGTAGTAAGCACATGCAATGGGGACCCAAATGAGAGCAATAGAACTTGAAGGCATTGAAAAAATACCAGCGGGATTGTTCCGTGGTGGAAAAGAATCATTACAACGTCATGAGGCGCCCAGAGCCAGGTCTGCGGTAAGACCATTGCCCGGTAATAGTGGATTCTTGTACACTATTGGCACCGAAAATATAGAAATTTGGGACCCAAAAGGGCAGGACTATATCAGTAGCATGACCACGCCTGTTCGTCGGCCACATGAGTACCAATGGGATTTTAAAAGACGATTTGAATTTTGGAAGCATCAAAATAAATATGCCGCATCCCTGCCCGGACAGTTAATTGGAAAACTCATAATATCACGCCCGCGGTGGTTCCCACTGCCACACGCAGTCAAGGTCGAAGCCATCACAGTTGACCAAGACTACCGTGGTCAAGGCATTGCCAAGGCATTGTATGGTATTGTGTTGACTATAATGAAGTTGCCACTGATTTCTGGTGATTCACAGACTCCGGGTGGCCGTGTAAATTGGGTCAGTCTTGCCAGTATACCCGGTGTTGAAGTAAAAGGTTTTGTTGGTCTTGAAGAATCTGAAATAGCTGGGAAAAAACTTGACACTATTATGGGTAAACTGGGAGGCAATTATATTGGTCGAGGCGGCTATGATATAGACTTTTTTGCATTTGATGTTAGACCAAACACCACAGGACAACAATTAGAGGCTTATGTTAAAACTCAATTGAGTAAGATTTATGGGGACACAGAATTTACTTCTGGTCTATATGCTGTCTGGAGTGGCACATGAGAGCACATGAATTTTTAACTGAACGAGCCTCTGCGATATTGTTTCATTACACCAGTATCGGAGCCGGGCTAAAGATACTGCAATCCGGCAACTTTGAATTGTCCATCGTGACTGGCAATCGCTCCGAGGAACAGTATGCGCCTCCCGGATATCCATACTTTCTCAGTTTAACACGAACCATAACTGGTGATTATCATAGGTTCGTGGGATCAAGTGCTGTGATGTTCAAACTCAATGGCGACTGGTTCAACTCTCGGTACATTGTGAAACCCATTGATTACTGGGACCGTGCATGGTTGCACAGCAATGGTACTCGCAGCAGAGAGTCAGAAGACCGTGTGTTCAGTAAAGAACCCACAAT
>Ga0214923_10002053_pt1 | contig 27532 bp, 19 predicted proteins | sample LL1510_MetaG_FD_177993 | JGI IMG/M metagenome (GOLD analysis project Ga0214923, IMG submission 177993) | Freshwater microbial communities from Lake Lanier, Atlanta, Georgia, United States - LL-1510 | ecosystem: Environmental > Aquatic > Freshwater > Lake | place: USA: Georgia | collected...
TGATGATAGCTCCCGGTGATACGGTTTTGTTGGAAGGAACCGGTGCCGAACGCAGGCGGTTTACCGATATGTTGTTAGCCCAGACCAAGCCCGACTATGTTCAGGCCTTGTTGAAGCGGGACCATTTGTTGGGACAGCGCAATGCTTTGCTCAAAGCCGCCCGGCAAGGTCCTTCCCCGGATCCCGCCTTGATGGAATGTTACGACGAGGAATTGGCTCAATGTCATCAGGCCATTGCCAAGGTTCGGGCCTCCTGGGTGGAAGGATTTACTCCCTTGATGCAAGGCCTATACCGCCATATTGCCGGCGATGCCGAACAGGCCACAATGACCTACCAGCCCGATCAGCCATCCTACGCTGACACCTTTCAAAAGCCAAGCCTGCAACGCGAAATCGAGGCCGGTCACACGCTTTGGGGTACTCAGCGGGATGATTTGGAATTTGAATTGGGAGGAAAGTCGGTACGTAGGTATGCATCGCAGGGTCAACGCAAATCGTTTTTGCTGGCGCTCAAACTGGCCCAATGCGCTTTTTTCTTGGACGAAGGCAAATCCCACGCCACCCTTTTGTTGGATGATTTTTTTGAAAAACTGGATGCCGCGCGATTGCAGGGTTTGGTTCAGGCAATCCAAGAATTATCCAAGCGAGGCGTTCAGGTATTTTTGAGCGATACAGGCAAAGAAAGGGTGCGAGAATTGATGGAACAATGTCAACAGCCCTGCCTCTTTGTGGATACCCCTTTACAAAATTCAACCCCCTAACGCCGCCTTAACGATGATCAAGTCTTTGACCGACCGCCTTTCTAGAACCTCCACAACCCTGGCCTGCCTTGGCCTGGCCTGCCTTGTTTTGAGCCTGGGGGCTTGCCAACCGAAGGGGCCCAACGATACGGCCGAAGCCACCCGCAATGATTCGCTCGCATTGCGAACGATCTTGCGTTCCGGCATCGATTCCCTCGAAAAAGTTCTGTCCGCCGATTCCTTGGGCATTTCAACGCAAACGGCCCCCCTGGATAGTTTGGCGGCCACCTGTCTGCGTTTCGCATCGGTCTTTCCACGGGACCCCTATGCGCCGGTTGCGCTATGGAAAGCAGCGCAGGTTTTGCGCAGCCTGGGGGATTTTGAGGGGGCAGTTCAATGCGGTAAAGCCTTGGTGGATGCTTACCCGGCCCATCCTTTGGCCCCGATTGCTTTGTATTTCAACGCCGTTGTCCTCAACGAGGACGGTGGGGTTCAGGAAGCCGCTGCGTTTTATTTGGAACGGCTGACCAACGAATACCCCGGGGATAGCCTGGCCAAGGATGCGGCCTTGTACCGTCAGACCCTGGGAATGAAACAGGAAGACTGGAATAAGCGTCTAAAAGAACAGAACTAAGCAGCTGTTTTCTTAACGTTCCCGCAGCCGGTGCATCAGGGCATTGGGGCTAAGGGGTTCGCTAAAGGCGCCTCGATCGGCCACGACGATATGCCCGGTTTCTTCGGAGACCAAAACGACCAAGGCATCGCTTTGTTCGCTCAGGCCCAAGGCAGCCCGGTGACGCATCCCATAGCCCGCACCCTGCTGACTTGATTGATCGCTCAACGGTAGCATGCAAGATGCGGCAATCAATCGCCCTCCCGATAACAAGACCGCCCCATCGTGCAGTGGGGAATCCTTGGCAAAGAGAGCTTGCAATAATTCGGTATTGGGTAAGGCATCCAAGGGGGTACCGGTGGCGGCAATGGGCTGCAAATCCGCCAATCGCTCGACGACCACGAGGGCGCCGGTGCGTGTTTCAGCCAAGCGTGCGCAGGCTTCGGAGACCGATCGAATCCAGCCGTGATCCTGGTTGTTGTTGTGACGTTCATGGTCCAGCCAACGCCGTACCTGAGAAATGCGGGCCGATTCTGCTTTGCGACCAATGAGTAGCAGGAAATTTCGAATCTCGGGTTGAAAAACAACCACCAAAGCGAGGACGCCTAATCCCACAAACTGTCCCAAGAGGGCCGTAAACAAGGGCAATTCAAGCCAAACCCCCAGGCGAAAAAGCAGGTTAAAAACCAGGACACCTAACAATAGATAAAGAATCAAACTGCCCCGGACCAATCGCCAGGCCAAACCCAGGAGAAGGGCTACGAGGCTCCAATCCAAGATGTTATGCCAGTTTAGTCCAATCGAGGTGTCCATGGTTTCGTACGGCCGGGGTTGAAAAAAGAAGCAGTGAATGAGGGTCTAAGAACGCTGAATAGCTCAAGAAATTTTGAGAAGGTCTTCCCGGTTTTGGAAAAGACACCAGAGGTTAACGCATTGCACGGCTTCGATTACATCGTGTACCCTCAGAAGGCGAGCGCCTTGGGTGAGTGCAATGGTATTTAGTGCGGTGGTTCCGTTCAAGGCGGTGGAGGAGTCCAGGCCCAAAGGTCGGTAGATCATGGATTTACGGGATAGGCCTGCCATCACCGGCCAGCCATAAGCCACGAGCTCGCTCAGTCGATAAAGAATTTGATAGTTCTGCGCTTGGCTTTTGGCAAAGCCAAAACACGGATCCACAAGGATGGTGGGTGCACCTGCTTGGGACAGCGACTCCGCATTTTGGACCAAAAAATCAAAAACCTCGGATGGAGCATCCTGATAATCGGTCATGGATGCCATGTTTTCGGGACTGCCACGCAGGTGGCCCAGGATGTAGGGGACCTTTTGCTGCAAAATGAGAGGGTGCATTTGGGGATCCAGCGTACCTCCGGAAACATCGTTGATCATGGCCGCACCGCAACGGATGGCCGTACCGGCCACAGAAGCTCGGTACGTATCAACCGAGATCAAGGCCCCTGGGAAAGCGGATAGGATGGCTTCGAGGCCGGCTTGGATGCGCTCTTCCTCCTCTACCGGGCCCACTTGGGTGGAGCCTGGCCGGGTTGAACAAGCGCCCAGGTCCAGAATATCGGCGCCTTGGCTTAGCATGGTGCCGGCCCGATCCACGGTTTCGGTGGTATTCAGCCCAACCCGACTGGGGGCGTAGAACGAGTCGGTGGTGAGGTTGAGAATCCCCAAGACACGGGGTCGCTCCAGGCTCATGCTTTGATTCTTGGTCGGTAGGCTAAGCGTGGATGGGTTCATCGTGATGTAAATTTATCCCCCAAAACCTACCATGCAGACCTTGAACGCTTTTGACAATGTGCTCTTGGAGTGCCGGTCCCTGTTCGAGGCCAAAACCAGGGATTACGGAACCTCATGGCGGGTTTTTCGGCTCCCATCCCTTACCGATCAGCTTTACATCAAAGCCTGTCGAATACGTAACATTGAACAGAAGGGCTACCATCGGGTAAGCGAAGGGGTTCGCCCCGAATGGATGGCCTTGGTTAATTATGCCATTATGGCTTTGATTCAATTGGAACTTGGGGAATGCTCGGAAGAGCCCCTGAGCATCGAAAGGGCCTTGGGTTATTACGATCAACAGGTTACCATCAACCGGGATCTTTTGGCCAACAAAAACCACGACTACGGGGAGGCCTGGAGAGAAATGCGGCCCACCTCCCTGACCGATATGGTTTTGGTTAAGCTCCTTCGCATCAAACAAATCGAAAGCAACCGAGGCCAGGCCGAGGTTAGCGAAGGAGTTGAAGGAGGATACCGCGATATCCTCAATTACGCTGTTTTTGCCCTAATTCGCCAGGATGGCGAATCCAATCCTACCAACCATCCGTTATGATAGCATTGTTAAGATTTCTGACCGGCGCACTTTTTATTTTTTCGGGGCTTATTAAGGCCAACGATCCCCTTGGATTCGGGTATAAGCTCGAAGAGTATTTTGTCGTTTTTGGGATGGATTTTTTGAATCCTTTGGCTACCGGACTGGCTATAGCGATCTGTGTTTTGGAAGTGGTCCTGGGCGTAGCCTTGTGGACTGGATGGAAGTCCAAATCTGTGACATGGTGGTTGTTGGGCTTGTTGGTTTTCTTTACTTTTTTGACCTTCTGGTCGGCATGGTTCAAAGTCGTAACCGACTGCGGTTGTTTTGGGGATTTCCTCAAACTAACCCCTTGGCAGAGCTTTACCAAGGACGTCGTCCTGCTTCTGATGGCCGCTGTTTTGTGTTACAATCGATCCTCCATCCGGCCCTTCGGTTCCCCCATGTTCGGAACAAGCCTGGTAGGTTTGACCGCTGTTGGGGTCACGGCCCTGTCCTTCTACACTTGGAATGATTTGCCGCTGCTGGATTTTCGTCCTTATGCCGTGGGCAAAAACTTGCCCGAAGGAATGGCCATCCCTGATGGCGCTCCTCGGGATGTTTACAAGGATATATGGCAATACCGAATCAACGGCGTCGTTCGTCGTTTTGAAACCGAAGATTCCCCTTGGGATAGTGTTCAGGCCGATGGCCGGCCTGCGGAATTCGTATCGCGTCAAACCGAATTGGTGACCAAAGGGTATGTCCCGCCGATTCATGATTTTCTTATAAGCGACCTAAATGGCAACAACTACACCGATGATTTTTTGGGAGCGGAGCATGCGGTCTTTATTATCTCGCCCTTTTTGGAAAAAGCCAGAGGGGATGCTTGGATTAAAGTGGCGGCGGTCGTTGATTGGGCCAGGCGAAACGATGTCAAGATTGCCATTTTGACGGGTAGCGGCCGAGAGGAAATTGAAGCCTTTGGAAAACGGTATGCTGCAAGTTCCTGGCCCTTTTACCAAGCAGACGGCACCGTTCTCAAGACCATGATGCGTTCCAATCCCGGCCTTATGTTGCTTCACAAAGGCACGGTCAAGGATCTGATTCCAGCACGTCGCTTGCCCAGCCCCGAGGAATTAGGCCGAAAGATTGGTTCCGCCCGCTGAGTTGAATGCCTTGTCGGTGAATCCCAAGACCCTGCGTTGGTTTTTTGGACGCATTGTTAGCGCTTTATGGGTTCTATGGGGCCTGCTCACGTTAATTTTTATTTTGTTTTATGTTCTACCGGCTGATTCGGCCCAGATGACCTTGGGCCAAAGGTCTGATCCCGAGACACTTCGTGAAATACGTCGGGAACTGGGGTTGGACCTACCTTGGGGTCAACGATACCTTCATTTTTTGAGAGGTTTGTCCCCGGTGGATATGGTGTTGGAGGAAGGGGACAGGGTGCCCAGGCCTTTTTTCAAAGCGCCCAGCCTGGGACGCTCGTACCAAAACAGGCGGGAAGTGGTGGGCATGGTGGGTGAAGCTTTTGTCGGTACCTTGGTTTTGGCGGTGGCTGCCATGTTACTGGCCACCATCCTGGGCATTGCGCTGGGTTCATGGGCGGCCGTGACCGCTTCCCACCGGGTTCGGGCCACCCTAATGGGTTTTGCTATGAGCGGTGTTGCCGCGCCAAGCTTTGTCGTGGCTTTGTTAATGGCGTATGTTTTTGGGTATTTGCTTGCACCGTGGACTGGCCTTTCGATGACCGGCAGCCTTCAAGAATTGGATGCTCTGAGCGGGTGGGTTTGGGTGCCCAAAAATTTGTTGTTACCAGCTTTGACCTTGGGGATTCGTCCTCTATCGGTGGTAGTCCAATTGACCAAAGATTCCGTGAGCGAAGTGCTGGTTCAGGATTATGTTCGAACCGCCAGGGCCAAAGGCTTGCCTCCTTATCGAATTTGGTGGAAGCATGTGTGGCCCAATGCATTGAATCCGGTGGTGACGGCCCTTTCGGGCTGGTTGTCTTCGATGCTTGCAGGGGCCGTTTTTGTCGAGTATGTCTTTGGCTGGCATGGCATGGGCAAGCTGACGGTGGATGCCTTGATGGTTTTTGACTTGCCGGTGGTGATGGGTGTGGTCCTATGGTCTGGCTTGTTGTTTGTGTTCATCAATATCTTGGTGGATTGGCTGTACACGATTCTGGATCCCCGCGTTCAATTGGAAGCCTAAAAACGATGGAAAATCCCCGGCTTTTGGATGAGGAGACAACTCGTATTTACTTGGTTGGCATGCCAGGCTCCGGTAAATCAACGGCGGGACCTTTGTTAGCGGAATGCTTGGGTTGGGCCTTTCAAGACCTTGACCAACAAATTGAATCCGAGGTTGATTTATCCATTTCTCGGATTTTTGAAGAGAGGGGAGAGGAGGTTTTTCGAGCCATCGAAACTCGTCTTTTGCATCAGACCGCTGCCTTGAAACACTTGGTGGTAGCCACCGGTGGTGGTGCTGTTTTGCGAAATATCAACTGGATGCTGGAACAGGGTCGGGTCGTTTGGTTGGATCCGCCCGTCTCAGAACTTTTGCTGCGTTTGGCCAATTCGTATCATGAGCGTCCGCTCTTCAAGGAGGCGGGGTCCAAGGACTTGGGGTTGAACGTCGAATCCCTTTACCATGCCCGTTACCCTTCCTATGCGCGTGCCCATCATCGGTTCCCTGGCATGGAATCTTTGTTGGATTGGGGAACAAGCCTACGAGAGCCTGCCTCCCGTTAACTTCGTGCAGTGAATTGGTTGGATGAACTGAACCCGGCGCAGCGGTCGGCGGTGGAATGCACGGATGGTCCGGTCATGATTGTGGCGGGGGCCGGTTCTGGCAAGACCAGGGTTCTGACGTATCGCATGGCGCATTTGGTTCGACAAGGCGAGGATCCCTTTCGGATGCTGGCTTTGACTTTCACCAACAAAGCGGCCGGGGAAATGCGCGAGAGGATTGAAGCCCTGATAGGCCCTGCGGCCCGTTCCTTGTGGATGGGCACTTTTCACTCGGTCTTCGCGCGCATTTTGCGTCGGCATGCCGAGGTTTTGGGCTACCCCTCCAACTTTAGTATCTACGATTCAGACGATACCAAATCCATCATCAAAACCTTGGTCCGTGAGATGAACTTGGACGAGGCCTATTACAAACCATCTCCCCTGTACGCTCGGATTTCTTCTGCGAAGAATGCCCTGATTACCCCGGATGAATACCAAAAAGACGCAGGGTTGATGGCCGGGGATCGGGCTTCGGGTCGGGCTCGTTTTGTTGACCTGTACCAAGCCTATGTTCAGCGTTGTCATCGCAGCGGCGCCATGGATTTCGACGACCTTCTTTTGCAGACATTTCGTCTTTTTAACGAACATCCCGAGATTTTACACCAATACCAGATGCAATTCAAACACCTTTTGGTGGATGAGTTTCAAGATACCAACCGGGTTCAGTACCGAATTGTCAAATTGTTGTCAGCGGTGCACCGAAATGTTTGTTTGGTGGGAGATGATGCCCAGAGCATCTACGCCTTCCGTGGGGCCGTCATTGATAACATACTCAATGTACACCAAGACTTCCCGGAACTTCAGGTGGTACGCCTGGAGCAAAATTACCGTTCCACGGGGACCATTGTCGGCGCATCGGGTTCGGTAATTGCCTGCAACCAGAAGCAAATTCCCAAAGAGCTGTGGACCGCCAATGCTCAGGGAGAATTAATCGGCATTTTTCGTTGTGTTAGCGATAACGAAGAGGGGCGACAGGTTGCCGCCGAGCTTCATGCCCGCAAGCATCGTTTTCAGTTGAGCAACAGGGATTTTGCTATATTGTATCGGACCAATGCCCAGTCCAGAGCCTTTGAGGAAGCCTTGCGTCGGCAGAATATACCCTACCGGGTGATTGGGGGGGTTAGTTTTTATCAGCGCAAAGAAGTCAAAGATTTGTTAGCTTATTTGCGTTTGGTGGTTAACAGTTCCGACGAAGAAGCCCTGCGTCGTGTTATTAATTATCCGGCCCGTGGTATCGGCAAAACGTCCATGGACAAATGGGTTCTCGAAGCCGATCGGCTGGGGTTGACCCTTTGGGAATTGTTGGTCGCCATGGAGCAAGGACATCCGATCACCGCCTCATTGGGCGCGGCTGGCAAACGGATGGTAGATTTTGCTCTCTCGGTTCAATCTTGGGCGGTCACGGCCCGCAAAGAAAACGCCATTGTTTTGGCTCGTTTGGTTTGGAAGCAGTCCAATTTGCAGGCGGAGCTCAAAGCCGATACCAGCATAGAGGGACTTGCCCGATTCCAAAACGTAGAGGAATTACTCAATGCAATCGAGGAATTTTGTGAATCGGATGAAGTGATTCCCGGAGATGATCGAAGCCTGGGCGCCTTTTTGCAACATATTTCTTTGCTGACTTCCATGGACCAGGATAACGATCCCGAAGACCGGGATTATGTTAGCCTTATGACCGTGCATCAGGCCAAGGGTTTGGAATTTGAGGAAGTTTTTGTGGTTGGAATGGAAGAAGATTTATTTCCTTCGGCCATGGCTCGGGATAGCAGGGCGGACCTCGAAGAGGAGCGTCGCTTGTTTTATGTGGCCTTGACCCGGGCCCGCAAACGCTTGGTCCTTAGCTATGCATTGACCCGCTTTCGACATGGTAGTTTGTGTTATGGCGAGCCAAGTCGTTTTCTTTTCGAGATTGATAAGGCTTTTTTGGCCCAGCCTGCTTTGTTGCGCTCCGGTTCCTCGGCTTCGATGCCTTCCACCTCGTTGCCTTGGAGCGGGGCCCGCAGCAATGCACGCCCCTCCTCGGGTGCCCCGCGGCCCGTTTCCGGTCCAACCCGTCCCGCCTCTGCCCCGTCCCGACCCTTGACGGGACCCGCCCGTCCGGTTCCATCCCGTCCGGCCCAAGTTCCTGCTTCGGGTACGGGTCCAGACCCCGGCGTTGGGGATGATCCTTCAACCTTGTTGGAGGGCGATTGGGTGAATCACTTTCGCTTTGGTCAGGGTCGTATTGATAAAATCGAAGGAAGGTTTCCGGATACCAAGGCCACCATTACCTTTGAACAGTATGGAACCAAGCAGATTTTGCTCAAATTTGCCCGTTTAACCAAAGTTCCCGATGCCGGGTCCGCCGGCGATTAACTTTAATTCCCTGTTTGGGGGTAACCCCTTTGGCCTCTATGGAATACAATACCTCAAGACCCGCGCTTAAAGTCCCCGAATACGGAAGGGGAATACACCTAATGGCTGCTCATCTGCAGACCATTTCTGACAAGGGCCTCCGGTCCAAGGCTGCTCAAAGTTTGGTGGAGGTTATGCACCAACTAAACGGGGCATCCCGCGAGGGCGCCGACCACCAACAAAAGCTTTGGGATCACCTCTTTGTCATGGCAGGTCAAGAATTGGATGTGGATTCGCCTTTTCCCCCTCCGGGTGATTTGATGCATCTTCGTCCCGAAACCCGCTTGCCTTATCCCAATAAAACCATCCGGATTCGGCACTATGGACGCTTTGTGGAATTGATGATTGCCAAGGCTGTTGCAATGGAAGCGAGCGAGGAACGCAAATCCTTTTGCGAGGCAATCGCCAATTTCATGAAAATGAGTTACCGCAACTGGAACAAGGTTATGCTGAATGACGAGGTGGTCTTTGCGGATTTGCTCAAACTCTCCGAGGGTCGTATTGCGCTAAGTACCGAGGATACGGTTTTGGAAACCAAATTCGCTCCCCTGCCTAACCAAAACGATTACGCTCGTTCTGGCAAAAAACCATTCAAGAAAAAGCCCTTTTTCAAAAAGAAATTTCGTTCCTAATGAATCCAACCGGTCGCGATACCCTGCTCGTCGAAGGAGGGCACCCTTTGCGTGGTAACATTACTCCTCAAGGGGCCAAAAATGAAGCCTTGCAGGTTTTGGCAGCGGTCTTGTTGACCGAAGAAACGGTGACGCTGCATCGCTTGCCTGATATTCTGGATGTTCGCCATCTAATCGACTTGTTGCGTGGGTTGGGCGTGCGAATTGAGGATTGCGGCGGGGGCTCTATGCGCTTCACAGCCAAGGATTTGGACACTTCTTTCTTGGAGGGTGATGCTTTCCGCAAAGGGGGTTCCGGCCTGAGGGGCTCCATCATGATGTTGGGCCCCTTGTTGGCTCGACAGGGCTGGGCTGTGGCACCCCGACCCGGTGGTGATAAAATTGGACGTCGTCGTTTGGATACGCATTTTACGGGCCTGCAGGCTCTGGGAGCACGCTTGGTTCCCATGGAGAATCAAGGAATGTACCGAGTCGAAGCCTCAGGACTGCATGGAACCCGTATACTCTTGGATGAGGCGTCGGTGACCGGTACCGCAAATGTGATCATGGCCGCTTGTTTGGCCAAGGGCACAACCGTGATTTACAATGCAGCCTGCGAGCCCTATATCCAGCAACTCTGCCGCATGATTAATGCCATGGGTGGTCGGATCGATCCCGATAGTATCGGGTCGAATCTCCTTCGCATCGAGGGGGTGGAACGTTTGCACGGTGCGGAGCACCGGCTACTGCCCGATATGATCGAGGTAGGGAGTTTTGTGGGATTGGCCGCCATGACCCGTTCCGAAATCCGCATATGCGATGCGGCCCCTGCTGAATTGGGCATTATACCCGAGGTTTTTCGACGCATGGGGGTTCAGATTCAAATTCAAGGGGAGGACTTGTTGGTTCCTGCTCAAGATCATTACCAAATTGAGCATTTTATGGACGGGTCCATTTTGACCGTTGCGGATGCGCCTTGGCCTGGATTCACCCCAGATTTGTTGAGCGTCGTTTTGGTCATGGCGACCCAGGCCAAAGGATCGGTCCTCATTCACCAAAAAATGTTTGAAAGTCGTTTGTTCTTTGTCGATAAGTTGATCGATATGGGCGCTCAGATCATTCTTTGTGACCCTCACCGAGCCACGGTCATTGGACTGGACCATGCTTACCCGCTGCGGGGCATACGAATGACTTCACCGGACATTCGAGCCGGTGTGGCTTTGTTAATTGCGGCGCTATCGGCCGAAGGCAACAGCTACATTGACAATGCTTTTCAAATCGATCGAGGATACGAACGCATTGATGAACGATTGACCGCCTTGGGGGCTCGATTGCAGCGGCTTTAGCTTTGCTTCATTCCAGCGATTTTTGTTTAGTTCGTTTTTTGATTTTTTCCAAACGGAGAGAATTCGGCCTAACTTCGCGGCCGTTTAAAGACCTATGAACAACAACATCACTTTTACCATGATCAAGCCCGACGCCATGGCCGATGGGCATATGGGCAAGATCCTAGCCCACATTCAAACAGCGGGTTTCCAATTCAAAGCCCTCAAAATGACCCGCCTAAGCAAGGCCCAGGCCGAGGCTTTCTATGCCGTGCATGCCGCCCGTCCTTTCTACGGTGAGCTGGTTTCCTTCATGTCCTCCGGACCTGTCTTGGCCGCTGTTCTCGTAAAAGATCAGGCCGTAGCCGATTTTAGGACCTTGATTGGGGCAACCAACCCAGAACAAGCCGCCGAAGGCACCATTCGTAAACTCTATGCCCGGAGCATTGGCGAAAACGCCGTTCACGGGAGCGATAGCGACGAAAACGCAGCCATCGAAGCGGCGTTTTTCTTTTCGGGTCTGGAGCAGGCCTAAGCCTTGGACAGCCCGTCCGTTGTTATTGTAGGCGCCGGGTTGGCAGGCACCGTGCTTGGTAGAACACTGCAAAAGCGCGGTTGGTCGGTTCAGATTTTTCAGCATAATAAACCCGGTTCAGCCACCCCGGTGGCAGCGGGATTGTGGAATCCCATTAATTTTTTTCGCTTAACACCAGGATGGCGGGTCGAAGAAGCTTTGCCCGCCATGAAGGATTTTTTTGAAGCCGAAGAAAAGGATTTGGGCCAGCCTTTTTTGAATCATCGACCGTATGTGCAGCCTTTGCTCCATCACGAGCACCGGATTCATTGGCAGGATGCCGCCTCTAAACACCCGCGTTGGTTGGATGCTGACTGGCAAGGGGCCGGGAAAGCCGGCCTGGAGCGCTTTGAGCGTGCCTGGGGTGTCCGTGCCTGGGGTTTGGTTCGAGAGGCCGGGTGGTTGGATGTCGAGGCGTATGTACGCGCTTGTTGTCTTCGATGGCAATCCCAAGGACAATGGGTAGACGCCCATTGGAACGAGGAATACCCGAGGGGACATGCTCATGTGGTGGATGCTCGGGGGGTCTTTGCCCAACATGCGGATCGTTTTTTGGCCCGATTAAAGCCTGCTCAGGGTGAGTTGGTTGAATTTACCCTGCCCAACGGTCCATCCTCGGTAATGATCAAACGAGATCTTTTTCTGCAGCCCTTGGGTCAGGACCGTTACCGAGCGGGGGCCACCTTTGAATGGCAAGAATGCTCACCCGTCCCAACCGCCCAAGGTCAGGCCAAATTGCGAGCTGGCTTGGTTCAATTGTTGGGGGAGGACCTGTCGGGTGCCTACGACTTTGAATACAAAGCCGGTATAAGACCGGCAGCCCACGACCGTAGACCCTATGTTGGTGCGCACCCCCATGGCAATCAACGATGGGTTTTTAATGGTTTTGGGGCCAAGGGGGTCTTGTTAGCGCCCCTCTTGGCCGGGGAATTGGCCGCAGCCATGGAGGGTCATGGGCATTTGAACCCTGAATCGGATACAAAAAGGCTCTCGCGCCCGCTCTGTTAGGTCTTAGGGGCCGGGTTTTTGATTAGGTTGTGCAGGGCCTGATCCAATTCCGGGTATTCGAAGGCAAAGCCTTGGTTTTGAACTTTTTGGGAGGATGCCAAGACCCCTTCCAGCAGCAAGGTTGAGCGAGGTCCCATCAACAAACGCAGCGGCCAACCCGGCAAAGCTATCCAAAGCGGTCTTTGCAGGGCCTTGGCCAATGAACGCATGAAGCCCAAATGCCTGCGGGGGAGAGGGGCCACGGCGTTAAAGATGCCCGAAGGCCATTCCGGGTCAAAGAGCGAATGCATAATCAAGCGCACCATATCCTTTTCGTGTATCCAAGACATCCATTGCCTTCCTGAGCCGATGCAGGCACCGAGACCCAAACGGGTCATAGGCAGGAGGGGGGCCAAAAGACCGCCGTGGGGGGAGAGGACCAACCCGATGCGCAGGGTGGTGAGCGGTGCCCAGGCACCCAAGGCGGCGCTGTGCTTTTCCCATTCGCCGGTCAACTCGGCGAGAAATCCGGATCCCCCGGGGCTTTCTTCGGTTGCCAGGACCTCTCCTGGCGTGTAAAATCCGATGGCCGAGGCGGTGACAATGCGCTGAACCGAGGTGGGAGCCTTCTCGGAGGCTTTTTGGAGGGCAGCTGCCAGGCAGTCTGCGCTTTGGGTTCGGCTCCAAAGCAGTTCCAGACGACGCGCTTTTGTCCATTCTTTATCGGCGATACCCGCCCCAGCCAGATTAACAAGGTGCGTTACGCCGGTTAGTGCGTTATCGTCTATCTCGGCTGTTTGGGGATTCCAGAAATAAAAAGAAGGATTGGAAGTTGGCGCTGCCTTGGTTTTGGCCGAGCGGCTTAGAATACGGACTTGAGCACCCATGGTCACCAAATGTTTGCACAGGGCTGTACCGATAAGGCCGGAACCACCGGCGATTAGTACAATTGGTGGCGATGGGGAAGAAGGAACGGGGATTTTGGACAAAGTATTTTGTTGCATATGCAATTATTAACGACTCAAGATGGTATAATTTTGCTTCATTCTTTCAGACAATCATTCCTTGTAACGCCCAATTTTCCGGTTTTCATGCATCAGTTTTCCTTTTTGACCGCTTCCGATTCCGTTGCAATCGAAGGCTTGTATCAGCAATACAACAACGATCCTGCCTCGGTGGATTTGGAATGGGCCCGTTTTTTTGAAGGTTTTGAATTTGCTGTCCGCGATGGGGGCCAGAGCCGGGGTGACTCCCAAGAGGTCGTCAAAGAGATTCAAGTCGCCCTCTTGCTGGAAGCCTATCGGAGTCGGGCTCACCTCGTTGCCCAAACCAACCCCATCCGCCCCCGCAAAGACCGGAACCCCGGGTTGGATCCGGCGCTATTTGGCTTAGGCCAGGAAGACCTGCCCCGAGTTTTTGCCGCTACCGGAGGCAAAACCCTGGGACAAGCCTTGGAAGATAGGCAGGCCTGTTACGGGGGTAGCCTCGGCTTTGAATTTCAACATATACGCGAGAAAGAAATTCGGGACTGGTGCCGGGATTATTTCGAGAACCGTTCTCCCGATTACGGCTTTGATTTGGACAAAAAGAAGCGTATTCTCCAAAAGTTAAACGAAGCCGTTGTTTTCGAAAATTTTTTGCACAAGAAATTTGTTGGGCAAAAGCGCTTTTCTCTCGAAGGTGGGGAGAATACCATTCCCGCCTTGGACGCCATCATACGGCGTGGATCCGAATTGGGCATAGAAGCCTTTGCAGTCGGCATGGCCCACCGAGGGCGCCTCAATGTCCTCGCCAATACCCTCGGTAAAACCTACGAGTATATATTTAATGAATTTGAAGGCATCAAAGATCCTGACCTAAGTTTTGGTGACGGTGATGTCAAATACCATTTGGGATTTGCCTCCCAATTGAACTTGGAAGATGGTCGATCGGTGCACTTGGATTTGGTCCCCAATCCATCGCATTTGGAGGCTGTAGATCCTGTACTTCAAGGATTTGTGAGAGCCAAATGCGATATGCTTTATGCCAAAGACTATCGTCGAATCCTTCCGATTCTAATCCACGGTGATGCGGCCCTGGCGGGTCAAGGCGTGGCTTCGGAAGTGGCCCAAATGTCCAGGCTCAAGGGGTATCAAACCGGTGGAACCCTGCATTTTGTAATTAACAATCAAATCGGTTTTACCACCGATTTTGATGATGCCCGTTCTTCGGATTATTGCACTTCGGTGGCTTTGGGTTTGGGTTGTCCTGTCCTCCATGTCAACGGAGATGATGCGGAGGCCGTGGTTTTTGCCGTCGAAATGGCCGTGGCATTCCGTCAGCATTTTGGGAGAGATTTTTACGTAGATATGTTGTGTTACAGGAAACATGGACACAACGAATCCGATGAGCCCAAATTCACCCAGCCCACCCTTTACGGTTTAATTGAAAACCATCCGGATCCTCGCAAAGTCTATTCAACACGGTTAGAACAAAGCGGACAGGTAACGGCTGATTTGGCGGTCGAAATGGAGAACAGCTTCAAATCCATGCTCCAGGATCGCCTGAACAAGGTAAAACAAAACGCCGTGCCTTACGCGCTGCAACCCTTGGAACAGCAATGGGCTGTGATGCGAAAGGCTTCCTACGAAGATTTTAACCAATCGCCTGACACGGGTGTTGAACGAGCCAAACTTGATGCGGTTATGGAGGCGCTCACGACGGTTCCTAAGGATTTTCGGGTCCTGCGCAAAGTCCAAAAGCTTATGGATGAACGCCGGGATGCCTACAAGCAAGGGCAGATTACATGGGCCATGGCCGAATTGTTGGCTTACGGTAGCTTGTTGTCGGATGGTCGCAAAGTGAGAATATCTGGACAAGATGTGGTTCGGGGGACCTTTTCGCATCGTCATGCTGCGGCAAGAGATGAGAAGGACAACCGACTTCACGTTTTTCTGAATCATCTCCCGATTCCATCCCAGGGACCTTTTTCGATCTACAATTCACTTTTGTCCGAATACGCGGTGCTGGGTTTCGAGTACGGTTATTCCATGGCCTCGCCCAATGCCTTGGTGGTTTGGGAGGCCCAATTCGGGGATTTTTCGAATGGAGCCCAAACCGTTATTGACCAATTTCTAAGCAGTGGTGAATCCAAATGGAGGCGAATGAGTGGTTTGGTGCTGTTGTTGCCACACGGCTACGAAGGTCAAGGTCCGGAGCATTCAAGCGCTCGTCCTGAGCGATTCTTGCAATTGGCTGCCGAAATGAATATGGTGGTTGCCAATTGCACGAGTCCTGCCAATTTCTTTCACCTGATACGCAGGCAACAGGCTTGGGAATTCCGCAAACCTTTGGTGGTGATGACCCCCAAAGGATTGTTACGGCATCCGGCCTGTGTGTCCGGCTTGGAGGAATTAACAACCGGCGGTTTTCGTGAAATCATCGACGATGCTGAGGCCGATCCGCGCAAAGTTTTACGGGTTGTTTTTTGCACCGGAAAAATCTACTATGATTTGTTAGCTTATCGCAAGGAGCACAAACGAAACAATGTTGCATTGGTTCGTTTTGAACAATTGTATCCCATGCCCGAGCCCCAGTTGGATGCCTTGTACCTGCGCTACCCCAAAGCCGAGTACTATTGGGTTCAGGAAGAGCCCAAAAACATGGGCGCCTGGACCTATATGTTACGTTTTGAACAAAATCGTAACCTCAAATTAATATCCAGGAAGTCGAGTGCATCCCCGGCTACCGGTTACGCCAGGGTGCACGAAAATGAACAACAAAATATTGTCGTTCAAGCATTTACACTATAGTTATTCTGTGCATCGTTTACCCTCATTCTTAGCAATTTAAATCAAAAAATTATCATGGCGACCCTTGATGTTGTAATACCCGCGGTTGGAGAATCCATCACGGAAGTGGTGGTTGGAAAGTGGTTCAAAAAGAACGGAGAGCCCGTTCAAATGGATGATATGTTATGCGAATTGGAGACCGACAAGGCTACCATGGAAGTGAATGCAGAGCAAGCGGGCATTCTTGAAATTGTAGTACCCGAAGGGACAACGGTTGCGGTCGGGGCCTTGATAGCACGCATTCAGACCGACATAGCGGAAGGTGTTCCTGCACCGGTTGCGTCGGTTGATACAGAGGCTTCCAAGGCTGATCCGGTGGGATCTGCTGCTTCGGTTCCCGCGCCGCCCGCTGCTTCGGTTCCCGCGTCGCCCGCTGCTTCGGTTCCCGCGTCGCCCGCTGCTTCGGCTGCGAAGAATTCCGCTGCTCCTTCGGTTCCAGCCCCACAGGTTCGGCCCGATCCGATGGTGCGCACCTCCGAGCCGTCCGGACCTCAACGCCGGGAACGCATGAGTCAGCTTCGCAAAACCATCGCGCGGCGCTTGGTGGCTGTCAAAAACGAAACGGCCATGTTGACCACTTTCAACGAAGTAAACATGGGTCCCTTGATGGAAATGCGATCCCGTTACAAAGATTCCTTCAAAGAACGCTACGGCGTTGGCTTAGGCTTTATGTCCTTGTTTGCCAAAGCGGTATGTTTGGCATTGCGGGAATATCCAGTTATTAATGCCGGGTTGGATGGGGAGGATTTGGTTTACCACGATTATGTCGATCTCAGCATCGCCGTATCGGCCCCGCGGGGCTTGATGGTGCCCGTGGTTCGTGGAGCCGATCGCTTGGCCCTTCATGAAATTGAACGGGAAATTGCCCGTTTGGCCGGCAAGGCCCGGGACGGGGCTTTGTCCGTCGATGAGATGGCAGGGGGCACCTTCACCATCACCAACGGAGGAGTTTTTGGCTCGATGCTATCGACCCCTATTATCAACGCTCCACAGAGCGCTATTCTTGGTATGCACAATATCGTTGAGCGCCCTATCGCCCTTCAGGGGCAAGTCGTTATCCGCCCGATCATGTACATCGCACTCAGTTACGACCACCGCCTGATCGACGGCAAAGATTCGGTTAGTTTCTTGGTCCGCGTCAAAGAATTTTTAGAGGACCCCTACCGTATGCTCATTGAGATTTAGGCAAACCGAAATATCGAAGGGTCAGGCGCTTAATCTTCCTAAGGCATCAATACAGCGGGTTTTGAAAGGGGCATTTTAAAAAAAAACTTGTAACTTTATCCAAAACACCCCGCTATGCGAAGCCATCGAAGATTAGCCATGTTGTTACCTGCTTTCCTTGTGTTGGGCTTAGGCCTTTGCGGTTCACTGTTCGCACAGTCCGGGACTTCTACAGCCGGTAAAGATTTGAGTAATTCGGGGGTTCAATGGTCGTTTACCTTGGGTCAGCCTTTTCATTTGGGTCTGGGTTCTGGAACCCAAGCGCATTTGAACCAAGGCATTCAGCAAACCTACCAGGACAACAAGGTTTTGGGCTTTTTGCGGTACGACAACACGGCTCAAACAGCGCTTACAAATTGCCAGGTCCGGCTTCTTAATAACCAGGCGGCTGTGGTTGCATCCACCATCACCAACGCCAGTGGTGCTTATGAAATCAGTCAGTTCCCTGACGGGGTCTACACTTTGGGAGCCACGACCACGAAACCCTGGGGAGGTGTTAACGCAACGGATGCCCTTCGCGTTCGTCAGTTTTTTACAGGAACCGCTCCGTTGGTTGGACTGCGGCTCAAGGCCGGGGATGTTAACAATACCAATTCAGTCAATTCCAACGACGCACTCCTCATAACCCGTCGCTTCTCCAACCTGGTAACCTCATTCAATGTGGGTGATTGGGCCTTTGAGGCGCCAACCTTGACTGCTAACGGCCAGACCCAGACCCTGGATTTCAAGGGCCTGATCTACGGGGATGTGAACGCTAGTTATGTGCCTTCCAATCTGCGCCAGCCTGTTCGTTTGGTGATGGAATACAACGCTTTGGTTTCCGAGGAATCGAATGGAACCTGGGTTCCGGTTACCACCGGTTTTGAGGGTCCTGTTTCGGCTCTTTCGTTGGTAGCGGGCATACCAGCGGGGCTAGAAATTCTGGATGTTCGTTCCTCCTTGCCTCCAGGTGATTTATCCTGGTCCTGCCATGCCGGGGAATTTCGTTTGGGTTGGAGTGATGTCGTGGGAATCGTGCCGGTGAAGGGACAACCTCTCTTTGAGATTTTGTTGCGTGGTTCCTCCGAGGCGCCTTGGGTGCCCCGGGATTTGAGCGAAATGGCCGGACCCGATGGTGAACCATACCCCATGGCCGATCTACGCCTTCCCAAAGTGATCTCCAAGTCAGGTTCATGGCAGGCAGGCCTTTACCCCAATCCAGCTGGGGAATTCAGCACCTTGGATTTGCATTTTACCAGCGGAGTTGACCACGTGAACCTGGTGGTTTACGATAGCAGGGGGCGGTTGGTTTGGGCACTAAACCGGGATGGTGTTCCTTCCGGTCTAACACGGATTGAATTACCTGTTGAGCAATGGTCTGAAGGCCGTTACATGGTTCGCGTTGGGGTGGTTCCGAACACGACGAACACAATCCTTCCCTCCGATCTTGCCCGTCAATGGCCGCTCGTTATTCGTCGCTAATCAAATACGTTTCCCATTTTGGCTCCAAAAATCTTTTGTATACCCTCCAAAAAATCCACCATGAAAACCAACCAATTGAAAACAGTGGCGATTTCTTTTGCTGCATTCGTTTTGTTCTGGATAACCGTTCCAAGTATTTTTTCGATTGCCAACGCCCAAACCGTTCAAGTTCAGGCTGGTAATGTCCAGGCCTGTGGAGGAGATACCGTTTCTGTACCCATTAATATCCTCAATGCCAATAATTTGGGGGCGATTTCCTTGTCCCTAAACTACAACGGAGGTACCTTGTCCTATGTTGGTTTCAACAATGCACTGCCTACGCTGGGATCCAACCTCATTGTGAATGCAACGACCCAAGGGAATCAACCCCAGGTCCGAATTGCTTGGTTCAATTTGGTTCCCGTTAGTGTTAACGGCTTGTTATTGAACATTCGTTTTCGGGCAACCGGTAATTCAACCCTGGTTTGGGATCTCCAAAATGCGGGAAATTGTGAGTTGGCTGATTCGGCTGCCAATGTTATTAACAACGTTACATTCTCCAACGGAGGTGTAGGCGCTGCCGTTGCCCCAGCGCTTACTCAGCAACCCAATCCTTCGGTACAAGGGCTGGCTGGTGGCTCCGTTACTTTATCCGTCGTGGCCACCAACGCCGCCACGTACCAATGGCAACGCCAAAGCGGTTCGGGGTGGATTAACCTAAGCAACGGCGCAGGTATTGCAGGCGCCACCACGGCCTCCTTGCAATTGACCGGAATTACGTCGGCTATCAACAACACCGTTTACCGGGTCCAAGTCAACGGTGCCTGCGGTGCACCTCTTTTTTCAAATACCTCGACGCTGAGGGTGGTTACGCCTATTGTTACCAGTATTGGTTCGGTGGCCGGTTGCACGGGGGATACGGTATCCATTCCGGTATCCGTGGACCAGCTTAACGGGGTTGCGGCTATCTCTATGGCCATCACCTACGACAGTACCAAATTGCAATGCCTGGGGATGGTGAGCGATGTGCATCCTTCCATCAATACGTCCGGGTTCTTGTCAAACTGCGGTATATTCCCGGGGTTGGGTCGTCAGTTTCGGGTGGCGTGGTTTGATCTTAACCCAGTGAACCTTTCCGGTTTACTGTTCCGTGTTAAATTCCGCATTATCGGAACTCCTTCCTCCAACCCTTCGACAACTGTTGGTTGGGATTTGGCGACACCTGGCAATTGTGAATACGCCGATTTTAACGCTGATGTCATTCCCTATACTTCGTTCCTTGCGGGAACCGTTGGTATTCAAGCGGCCGCTTCGATAACAGCTCAGCCCGTATCCAGCTTGACGGTTCCACGCAACACCCCCGTCAGCATCGCTGTCAGTGCGACCAATGCGCAGGCTTTCCAATGGCAACGCCTTGTCGGTACCAATTGGAACAACCTCGTCAACGGTGGTGGTGTTTCCGGTGTTAATACGGCTACATTGGCCATTGCCTCCGCTGATCAAACCTATAACAATGCTTCATTCCGGGTGGTCATTACCGGTTGCAGCACACCTGTTGTCTCTTCGGTTTGCAGCCTTCGTGTTCGTTACGGCGCTTCGGATCGGATCTCCTATCAAGCGGTTGTTCGCAATTCGGTCGGTGAACTGGTTCGCAACCAAGCAGTCGGTGTCCGCACCGTTTTGGTACGCGATAGCATTGGCGGTGCGACGGTTTACAGCGAAACCCATGCCTTGACCACCAACGCCAACGGGTTGATATCTTTTGAATTTGGCGGTGGATTGGTTGCGACTGGAACGATGTTGGGCTTGGATTGGTCGGACGGCCCATATTTCCTCCGCACAGAAGTTGATCTAACCGGTTCAACGAACTATCAGTTCTTGGGCGGACAACAATTGCTTTCGGTTCCCTTTGCCTTGTACGCTGCTTCGGCAGGCTCGGTTGCCGGTGGTTCAGGCCTTCGTCAGGCAGGTACAGCCGGTGTTAGCGGAAATTTGCCCATCCCTTCAGCGCCAGGGGCTATGGCTTATTGGAACGGTGCCGAATGGCTAAGCATCGCTCCCGGTCAAAACGGTCAAACGCTAACATTTTGCAACGGGGTTCCGACCTGGGGTGGATGTCCCACAATGCCCACCAACAACCGTCGAACCCGCCGTTAAGTTTTGATCTTATCAGTCAAGGCCAGGATGCGCTGAACGGCACCTGACTCGGCGGCGATTCGATCTTTGATTTGTTGATGGAGGTCCGGTGTATAGGCTCCGGCTTTGTGCAAAAAAGCCAGCATTTCATGTACGCCCTGCTTTCCTTGATGGTTTATGGGGAAGGCCATATGTTCTTCAACCAGGTTGACCGCCTCGGGGAACGATCGATAGCGTGGCCCAAAGGCCACCGGAAGTCCGTAGACCGCAGCCTCCAGAACGTTGTGAATGCCTGCTCCAAAACCGCCTCCAATCCAGGCCGCCTTGCCTAAACGGTATATTCTGGATAGAAGTCCGGTTTGATCCACCACCATGATATCGGCCTCCTTGACAGCGGCCAAGTGGGAGGGGTCCTTCGATGCGGCGGAATAAAAAACAACATTGAACTTAGGTCCCTTGGTTTTTAGGATTTGAAGGAGGGATGCCTGATAGGATGCATTCCATTCATGAGGTACCAGTATAAGCTTCCAAGGAAAAGCAGCCTTGTTGTTGGAAACCAAAAGCCGTTGAGCTTCCAGGGTTTGCACCAATAGCCGATGATCGGCAACCCAAGTGGAGCCTGCGACCAGTACCGGTCTGGATGCCCTCCCGGGGTTGGTCGATTCTGTAAACGCCTCCAAGACCAAATCCTCAAAAGGGGCTTTGGATCGTTCCAAGACGCGGTCATAGCGGGTATCGCCCACCCAATGGACTCTCTGAAGCCCCAATGCGGTGAGAAGGTTCAAGGTAACAGGGTCTTGAACGGTGAAAAGGGTCATATCACGGGCCATTTCCTGCCAGAGCGGGCGAAACCAGGGCCTCAAGACCCCTACATTTTCATCCAAACGGGCACAAACCATGACAAGGGGAATGTTGAGTCGATGAACCGCCCGAATATGATGGTACCAATACTCGTATTTCACAAAAAACACCCGATAGGGTTGCAGAACTTGGACCCAAAACGCTGCCTGGTCCCGTTGGTCTGCCAACATCATGAAGCATAGATCGGCAGGCGCTGGGTTTTGGCCGGGGCGATAGGCGGACGGTGAATAGACGCTTAGTACAATTCGGTCTTGGGGGTGTAGGGCTCTCCAAGCCTGCATCAAGGGCTTGGCCTGTTCTAATTCACCTGCCGATGCGGCATGGAACCAAACCGTTGGAGGGGGAGATCCTACTTTGGATTGTGCAAGCAGCGCAAGACGCTGCCGAGTTTCCTTGCGGCCAACGACCATGGCGATGGCTTTGGGATGGCCTAACCAAGCAGTCATTCCAACCAGGCTGCCGTAGAGGCCCATGGTCAAATCATAAACCAGACGCAGATAGGTGATTTTCTGAGTGAAGCGATTCATGCAATTGCGATCACCGACTCTTTAGTCAAAGTACAAATCCGCCTTTTCACTGCGTTCGTAAATCGGTAAAATCCAGCTCACCTTGACCCCTCCCAAGAGATCGCTTCGAAATTCGTGGGCCGGTAGGCCCGTATCGTATCGAACGGTACGGCGTTCCCGCGTTCCCGCCCAGGTGAATTCCAAACCTACCCGAAAATTGACCCTACGTTCAGCTGAAAGGTAATGATAGCCAATAAATTGACTTATGCTGAGTCCATCGCACAACCGATCGTATCCCCTTTTGAATTCGCTGCTCATTTGGGGTGAATTGTTGTTGGGGGTTTCAATCCAAATCTTGTGCTGCAAGGCGCCGACACCCCATTCACTCAATAAGCCGGAACCACGGGGCCCTTTCGGCCATAGAAGGACCCCAACTTTGCCTTCCAACAACCAACCAAAAGGTCGTAAGCGATAATCTTCGAAAACCCCGTTGGCGTTGATGATATCTCCGGATGGAGTCGCGACCGCGCCAAACAAAGAGGTTTCCCGTACGGTTGATCCAAACAAATGCCCCCCGCGTAATCCAAGGGTCCAGCGACGCGAAGGGCTTTGCCGAATAATCTCTGGTCCGACCAAGGCCAGGGATCCAAATCGATCTTGGAGGCGGCCACCGGGGAGGTAGCCCCCTATGCTGGTGTGCACCTGCCAAAGAGGCTTGGAAGAGCCGGCCTTCGGGGCTTGAGCCAAAACCTTGGTGGGGCTTGATACAACCGGTATCAGCCAAAGGACATGCAGAAGGAGAGGGATGGCGCCCATCGAGGCCCATCGTAACAAATTCCGAATTTTCTGCCACCCGGTTTGGACCAGGTTTTGGCGAAGGGGTAGTTGAATCCGAAAGGTGGTGCCTTTACCCAGCTCGGAATGAAGAACCTTGATGCGGCCGCGATGATTCAATTCGATAATTCGTTTGGCCAAGGTTAGCCCCAAACCCCACCCGCGTTTGCGGGTCGAAATACCGGGTCTAAAAATCATCCGATGACGAGATCTTGGGATTCCTTTCCCGGTATCGCTGATGTCAAGAACAATGCTTTGGCGTAGGGCGTGCAAATGAATTCGAATTTCCCCTCCTTGGGGCATAGCGTCCAACGCGTTTTTGATGAGGTTTTCGATGACCCATTCAATCAATGCTTTGTTATGAGGAACGGCTGGCAAACTTGGTTCGATTTCCTTGCTAAAGCGAACACTGGAGGGGGAGCGTGGCTGTAAATAGTCCAAAGCGCTTTCTAAGGTTTCGTCCAGGGGGGCCAATCGCAGTACGGGGGTGGAACCAATTTTGGAGAAACGCTCGGCGATGTTTTCCAGACGGTTAATATCTTTGGAAAAAGCCGATACCCACGCCGGATCTGCCGTTGCCTTGGCGGAATGTTGGGGTTCAACACCCGAGGACTCGCTTTCTAACCGGGCATGAAGGGCCATTAGCGAGGATATCGGTGTTCCCAGTTGATGGGCTGTTTCTTTGGCCATCCCCACCCATAAAAAATCTTGCTCGTAGCGTCGGCTGGTGCTAAAAGCTGCGTACGCAATCGTCAAAAAAACACAAATCACCAAAAGCTGAAAAAGAGGATAGTATTTCAGTTGGTATAACAATATACTATCTGAATAGAATATATAATTGATCATACCCGGACCGGCCTGAATAACAATCGGTGGATGTTGAGCTTCCATCTCTTGAACCAAGCGATTTAAGTATCCGGGTTGCTGCGCCTGCTTCTCGTTAAGGTTGTTATACGACAGGATGGATTTGTTGGCATCGGTCAATATCACCGGAATATTGTCGTTGGCCTGGATGATTTCAACCAAAACTTCCAGGCTTGCATCAAACTCGGAACTCATGCTGAGGGTCCGGGTTGCGTTAGCCCATAATTCCATGTTTTTGCGTTCCTGTTTTCGCACACTTTGGACCATCCGGTCGGTATAATAAAGAGACAGGGTGCCTATGATGAGGGCGACCAAAAGCAAAAGAAATTTCCAACGACTGTTTTGGTAGTAAATCGAGCGCATGGTGGGTTGAAATTAGCCTTCTGACGTCCAAAGTGGGTCACAAGCCAATGCGGTAAATGGAAACGGATGGTTTCGTTCAAAATTGCCCTATATTTGCGGTCCCTAAACAAAAAATCTTTTGTCGTCGGTTTAGGGCGCATAGCTCAGCTGGTTCAGAGCATCTGCCTTACAAGCAGAGGGTCCGCGGTTCGAATCCGTGTGCGCCCACCCCTACCAAGGCCACTCCAAGGGGTGGCCTTTTTTCGTAGATTTGAGGATATGGGTAACCTGCATTCTCGACCAATCCATTGTTTTGGGCTTATCCTGGGGTTTCTCCTTGGCTTTGTTTATCATTCAAGCCATCTTTGGGCCCAGGCGCCGTCCACCTTACCCCTTACGCTGCCATGGAGGTTGGAAACCGAAGGGGTTGTGGCCGAGTTCAAGTCCCTGCGTACCGGTGGTTTGCCGCCTCTTTATTACGAGACCACTAATTTGGGGGCTGCACAGACCAGCCGGACCAACCGATTGTGGCCCGGCGGAGGTTTGGGTTTGAATTTGAGCGGGCAACGAATGACCTTGTGCTGTATCAGCGGGCCCAATGGTTCGCAACCCTATTTCTACGATCCCAAAGCGGGGATTTGGGATGGGGGAGGGGTGCGGGCAACGCATCAGGAATTGGTAGGGCGGGTCACCCAGCGGGATGCAGCGACCACCAGCGATAACCATGCCACCCATGTTGCCGGTACCATGATTGCATCGGGCGAACAGCCCACGGCCAAAGGGATGGCCTACGCGGCCAAATTGGACGCTTACGATTGGAACAGTGACGAAAGCGAAATGGCTGCAGCCGCAGCCCAAGGTCTTTTGATGTCGAACCATTCGTACGGTCTGGTTACGGGTTGGGCCTACGGGGATTTTGATGGGCAGGGGACCAGTCGCTGGTTCTGGTGGGGGGATGAATCCGATACCATTTGCGCGGATTTTGGTTTGTATTCCCAGCAGGCGAGGGATTGGGATTTGATTGCCAACAATGCCCCCAATTATTTAATTGTCAAAGCGGCCGGTAACGATCGTGGGCAGGGGCCCTCGGCGGGCACCACCCACCGGGCATGGAGCAACAGCCAAGGAAACTGGGTGAACAGCACCGTAACACGCCAAAAAGATGGGGGCCCTTTGGGGTACGATTGCATATCGCATGCGGGTGTTGCCAAGAATGTACTCAGCATAGGTGCTGTTCAAGGGATAACGGGCGCGTATACCGGTCCTTCGCAGGTCGTGCCCAGCACCTTTCATGGTTGGGGGCCGACCGATGACGGCCGCATCAAGCCGGATATCGTGGCCAAAGGCGTCGGGCTTTACTCTTCAACAGCGACCGGCGACGCAGCTTACGCCACCTACAATGGGACATCCATGGCATCGCCGGCGGTGACCGGTACCTTGGTTTTGTTGCAGCAGCGCTGGACGGAAATCAACGCCCCCCTGCTTGGCTCGCCTCCTCCACCCATGACCTCCGCCCAACTCAAAGCCTTGGTCTGCCATACGGCGTTGGAAGCAGGTTTGCCCGGCCCGGACCCTGTGTTCGGTTGGGGTTTGTTGAATGCTGAGGGTGCGGTACAAGTCATGGCGGGTCGCGGGGATAGCACCCTCGTTGAATCTTTGACTTTGGCCAATGCAGGCACCTACAGTCGTTCTTTTTATAGCGATGGTCAGCAGCCTTTGGTACTAACCTTGGCTTGGAACGATCCGGCAGCGGCTGTGTCCACCTATATGGTCAATAATCCGGCACCTGTTTTGGTCAACGACCTGGACTTGCGACTAATCCGGATTAGTGATGGGGTCGTATTTGAACCGTTTCGCCTCGTCAGCGGTCAACCCGCAGCCGCGGCCCAAACAGGGGATAATAACCGCGATAACATCGAGCAGGTACGTTTAATGGCCCCAACAGCCGGTATGTATACGGTGCAAATCACGCACAAAGGGGCCTTGAGCGGAAACCAACCCCAGGTTTTTGCCTTGATAGGCTCGGGAATGCGTCTCAAATCCACGGTTAGCGGGCAATTGCGTTATGCCGGGTCAGCGGGGAGCGGAATCGCAGGGGTTGTAGGGGTTTATCGGGAAAGCGATGGGGTCTTGGTAGCTACAGCCTCGTCCAATGCCCAGGGCCAGTATAGTGTATCGGGTTTGGAAACCGGTACCTACAAGGTCAGAGCATCGGCCCAAATCTCCCCTGCTGGGGTCAATGGAACGGATGCTTTGTTGGTGGCTCGGCACTTCGCGCGGTCAGCCCAACTTAACGGGTTGGCTTTGGAGGCCGCCGATGTTAGCGCCAATCGGGTGGTGAATGCCACGGATGCCCTTCAAATCGCCCTTCGCTTCACCAACCAATGGACCAACCCTGAACCTTTGGCTTTGATGATGACTTTGCCGTCCAATTCGCCTTTAGCAAGTACTTCCTCCCTCGTAGCCCGCTTGTCGGCCTCAACCGATAGTTTGGGTACAGCTGCCTATACCGTAGGGACCTGGGGGCAGCCCAACGCTGCCTTAGCAACCACGTTGGTTTCTGCTGCCCGTCATCGTATTCTATTCAATCCTTTGACCTTTTTTGCCCAAGCCCAGCCGACCCCACTACCCACGGGGACCCTGCCCAACCGCTTGGACGTTCTCTACCGTGAACCTGGCCCTTGCGGTGGATTTGGTGGAGTTAGCCGCCCTTGCCTACAAACCGGTACTCCCACAGGTCAGCCAATCCCATTGTGGCTGTCGATGAACCCCCCTATGACCGGATTGCTGGACTTGCAAGCCGCCTACGGCCGGATTTCGGGCTTTGCCGCCGGGGATTGGCTGGCAACGGAGGCAAGAATCTCGGTTTCTGCCGGTGCACCCGTTCAGTGCCCCCTGGTAATTCAGTGTACAGGGGACGTGGATGGCTCTGCGTTTTAGACTTTTTCTATTTTTTTGGCCGTTTTTTGGTCATTTTTAATAAAAAGTGGACCCTGACACTAGGGGGAAACGCGCCCCTTTATGCGTCATAAATTTTTTATTTTTTAATTCAAAATGATTTTTTTCGTGAAATTGCATTATTTTTAGAACCAATAAACATTACGCTATGAAAAAGCACCTACGATTATTGGCCTTTGCCTTGTTCGCCCTCGTGTTCGGG
>Ga0214923_10002054_pt1 | contig 27528 bp, 21 predicted proteins | sample LL1510_MetaG_FD_177993 | JGI IMG/M metagenome (GOLD analysis project Ga0214923, IMG submission 177993) | Freshwater microbial communities from Lake Lanier, Atlanta, Georgia, United States - LL-1510 | ecosystem: Environmental > Aquatic > Freshwater > Lake | place: USA: Georgia | collected...
TTTTTTTATTAATTATTTAACTGATCTATATAAATGTAATTTAGTTAATAAAAAATATTTAAAAATTTTTAAAAATTAACTATTATTAAGATAATATTTCTTTAAATTAAAAAATCTCCACCACCATATTATTTATATTAAACATAATATTAAATATTTTATTTAAATTATTAAATTTAAATAAAATATATAATATAATAATGGATACTAGTAATTTAAAATCACAAATTAGATCATTATTTAAAAAAATAGATGAACAACATATAGATGCTATAATAGCTATTATTAAAAGAAAAAATATAGTAATAACTGTTCAAAATATACAAAAAATTTATAAATATATATTAAAAAAATATAAAGAAATTGAAGATATAATAACACCTATAATAATCAAATTTAAAAATGACATTAATGACGATTCAATATTAGATAAAGAAATATTAGATTATATAATAGAACAAGTAATAAATGATAAACTAACAACTAATGAAGATGATATAATTCATACATATTTAGAAATTATAACAACAAAAGAAACAGAAAAAACACTAAAATATTATCCACCATTATATATAGTAGATGAAGATATAAATATACAATCACATGATTTTATTATATCTAGATCTTTAAAATTTAGCAACCCAAGATCAATATTAAATGATAATATAAAAAGATATTTAGATTTAGGATGTTATAGTATATTTAGTAATATTAGTTCAGGTGAATCACGTGAAGATAGAGAAGAAAGATTAAGAACTAATCCTAACTTAATACCACAATATGAAATTTTAAGTACTATAGATCAAATAAAAGAATTTACATATATTGATACAGAACCAACAATATTTGTTGGTTTACCAATGTTTGATTTAATTAATGTGTTAGGTAATGGTTATTGTTTTTTAAATTGTTTTTATATATTTACTACTATTACATATGGTGCAAGTAGATTAACAAAAATATATAATGGATTAAGTAATTTTAGACAAAGATTTTTAAATTTAAGAACACAACCTTCACAGGAAAAATCGATTAATAATTTTATTAAAGGTATTAAAGCTCATACACATGATTATATAAATAGATCAAGAACATATGATGATGAAATAAAATCAGAATTTCATGCAGCCATAAATGACGATATCCCACAAACACCATTAATAATGAAACAACTAGTTAATATAATTAACTGTAAAATAATATTATTAATAACTGATCGTAATTTTGAATATGTTGGTGATTTTGAATTATCATGTGCAGAGCCAGATAGAATAAATTTAGATACCGAATATTGTGTTATAATACAAAGAAATAATGAACATTATTATTTATTACTACCACAAGATAATACAAAAGTAAATCGTAAAAGGTTATATGATAATTATGTAGGATTATGTAAAAAGATTTAGAATATATATATTAACTAAAAATTATTATAAAAAAATTAAAATAATAATTACCATAGTTAAAACACTAAAATTACCATTGTTCAATTAAATTTAATGTTTTATTATCAAGTATATTATCATTATTATCAATAATTTGTATTAAATTATCTGGTGAATATTTATTTTTAATTTTTTCTTCTTGACTTTTCCAATACCACTTTATAAATTGGATTTTATATTTTAGTAAAAAATATGTTAATTTAAAATTATTTAATACTCTAATATTATTTTTAATAATGTGAATATCATTATGTAAATAATTATTAATTTTTATAATTAGATATATTGGATTATTATGATAATATAATACTAATAAATTATTATTCAATAATGGTAAATGTGATAATTCATTATTACTACAATTTAATATTTTTAAGTTAGCATTTAATAAAGGTAAACTTAATAATATATTATGATTACATTTTAATTGTTTCAAGTTATTATTTAATGTCGGTAATCTTAATAATTTATTAGCATTACAATATAAAATTAATAAATTATTATTTAGTGCATCTATATTACTTATTATATTATTTGAACAATATAATTCTTCTAATTTATCATTTAATTGTGATATATTAGTTAATGCATTATTATTACAAGATAATTTTATTAAGTTAATATTTAATGGTGGTAAATTAGTTAATGAATTATTATTACAATATAATATTTTTAAATTATTATTTAGCAAAGGTATCCATGATAATAAATTATTATTAGTATATAAAACTTCTAATAATTCATTTAATACTGGTAAATATAATAATTTATTATAAGAACAATATAATACTTTCAAGTTATTATTTAATGGTGGTAAATATGATAAATTATTAAAACTACAATGTAAAATTTTTAAGTTATTTAATGATACTATATTATTTATCCTATTATTTGTACAATATAATTCTTCTAAATTGTCATTTAATTCTGATATATTTGTTAATTCATTATAATTACACTTTAATATTTTTAAATTATTATTTAATATCGGTAAATTTATTAATCTATTTGAATTACAATATAATATTTTTAAATTTTTATTTAACATTGGTAATAATGATAAAAAATTTATATCACAATTTAATATTTCTAAATTTTCATTTAATGATGGTAAGCTAGTTAAAAAATTATTATTACAATATAATACTTTTAAATTATTATTTAATAGTGGTAAACTTGATAAATAATTACCACTACAGTTTAATTCCTCTAAATCTTTAAATTTTGATAAATCAGGTAATACTAATAAATTTTGATTTGATAAATTTAATTTTTTAATATTTAATGGTAACTTGTTAATAAAATTATCTATATCCATATAAATAATATAATAAAATAATAATATAAATAATTTTCAATATTTATAAATGTAAAACTACCATGAATCTAATATATTTAATAATTGATCGTCATTTAATAATTGATTATCATTTAATAATAATAATAAATTATCTGGTGAATATTTATTTTTAATTTTTTCTTCTTGACTTTTCCAATATAATTTTATAAATTGTTTTTTATATTTTAATATAAAATATAAAAATCTAAAATTATTTATTTTTTCTATATTTTTTTTAAGTCTTATAATTTCATTAATTGTTATAATACTAAAAATATTACTATTTATTAAATTATATAGAGGATTATTATAATAACACAAAATTATTAATTTATCATTTAATAATGGTAAAAATTTTAATTTATTATTATTACAATATAATTCTTCTAAATTATCATTTAATTTTGGTATAAAAGTTATCATGTTGTTATTACATAATAATCTTTTTAGATTACTATTTAATTTTGGTATAATTGTTAATTTATTATTTTTACAATATAAAATTTTTAGATTATCATTTAATAATGGTAAACTTGATAATTTATTATCATTACAAAATAATTTATGTAAATTAGTGTTTAATTCTGGTAATTTTGTTAAATTATTATTACTACATTTTAGTATTTTTAAATTTTCATTTAAAACAGGTAAATTTGATAAATTATTATTGTTACAATATAATTCTTCTAAATTATAATTTAATTTTGGAATATAATATAACAAGTTATTATTACATACAAGTAACTTTAAATTTTTATTTAATTCTGGTAAATATCTTAGTTGATTATAATCACAATATAATTCTTCTAAATTATTATTTAATAATGGTAAAAATATTAATTTATTATTTTGACAATCTAAAATTTTTAAATTAGTATTCAAATAGCATGATAATTCAAATAATTGATTTGATGAGCATACTAAATATATTAATTGATCGTTTAATAATGGTAAAGTTAATAATTTATTATTATTACAATATAATTTTTTTAAATTATTATTTAATTCTGGTAAATACTCTAATTGATTATTACTACAATATAATTCTGTTAAATTAGCATTTAATTCAGGTAATAATGATATAATATTATTAGAACAAATTAGGTGTGTTAATTCAATATTAAATTGTGGTAATGTTGATAATTTATTATTATTACAATATAATTTTTTTAAATTATAATTTAAAATAGGTAAACTTTCTAATCTATTATTATTACAGTATAATTCTTTTAAATTATTATTTAATTTTGGTAATTGTACTAATAAATTTTTATTACAATGTAATTCTTTTAAATTATTATTTAATTCTGGTAATTGCATTAATAAATTATAATCACAATATAATATCTTTAGATTTTCATTTAGTAGTGGTAAACTTTCTAATTTATTATAACTACAATATAATTCTTCTAAAGTATCATTTAATTCTGGTAAATGTACTAATAAATTATAACGGCAATCTAAAATTTTTAAATTAGAATTTAATGATAAACTAGTTAAATTATTATTAGAACAATGTAATATTTTTAAATTTGTATTTAATATTGATATATTTGTTAAATTATTATTACTACAATCTAGTTCTATTAAATTATTAAATTGTGATAAATCTGGTAGTGTGTGAAGATTTATATGTGATAAATCTATTTTAGTAATATCTAATGATAAATTATTAAGGTAGTAATTAATATCCATAAAAAAAGTGTTATTATAAAATAATAATAATATAATTCAATTTTTACCATGCATTTAATACAATGTCTAATTGAATATCATCTAATTTAGTATCATCTAATTCATCATCTAATAATAATACTAAATTATCTGGTGAATATTTATTTTTAATTTTTTCTTCTTGACTTTTCCAATACCACTTTTTAAAGTGGTTTTTATATTTTAATAAAAAATATAAAAATCTAAAATTATTTAATATTTTTACATTTGATTTAATATTTTTAATATTTTCATTTGTTATAAGATTATATACAAAATTATTATAACAACTTATAATTAATAATTTATTGTTTAATATTGGTAATATTGATAATTGATTATTACTACAATTAAATTCTAATAAATGATAATTTATATATGGTATATAATTTATCATGTTATTATGACAAAATAATAATTTTAAATTTTCATTTAATTTTGGTACACTAGTTAAAGAATTATTACTACAATATAATTCTTTTAAATTATTATTCAATTCTGGTAAAAATACTAATTTATTATTACAACATTTTAATAATTTTAAATTTTCATTTAATGGCGGTAACCATAATATATTATTATTATTACAATTTATAATTGATAATTTATTATTCAATATTGGTAAAATAGTTAAATAATTATTATTACAATATAATATTTCTAAATTATTATTCAATGGTGGTAAATAATTTAGATGATTATCATTACAATATAATTCTTCTAAATTATTATTTAATAATGTTAGACTAGTTAACTTATTATTACTACAATCTAAAATTCTTAAATTAGTATTTAATAAAACACATAAATTTTGTAATTTATTTGATGAACAATATAAAAAAGTCAAATTTGTATTTAATAGTGGTAAATTAGATAATTTATTATTATGACAATCTAATTTTATTAAATTATTATTTAAATGTGGTAAGCTTGATAAATTATTATTATGACAAAATAATTCTTTTAAATTATTATTCAATTCTGGTAAACTTGATAAATGATTATCATGACATAATAATTTTTCTAAATTATTATTTAATAATGGTAATACTACTATCCCATTATTATTACATTGTAATACTTTCAAATTAATATTTAATATTGGTACTGTTGATAATTTATTATTATTACATTTTAATACTTGTAAATTATTATTTAATTGTGGTAAGCGTAGTAATCTATTATTATTACATTGTAATTCTTGTAAACCATCATTTAATTCTGGTAATATTGATAAACAATTATATTCACAATGCAATACTATTAGATTATTATTTAATTGTGGTAAACTTTCTAATCTATTATTACTACAATATAGTTCTAATAAATTACTATTCAATTCTGGTAAACTTTTTAATTGATTATATGAACAGTTTAATTTTCTAAGATTTTTATTTAATAATGTTATACTAGTTAATTTATTATTACTACATTTTAAAACTTGTAATGTTTCATTTAATATTGTTATATTTGTTAAATTATTATTATTACAATTTAGTTCTTTTAATTTTGTAAATTGTGATAAATCTGGTAATGTATTTAAATTTTTACATGATAAATCTATCATGGTAGTATTTAATGGTATATTATTAATATATTCTTTGATATTCATAAAAATTAATATAATAAAATAATAAGTTGTTATATTTTCAATTTTTACCATGCATTTAGTATATCTTCTAATTTATTATTACTATTTATTTTATTTGTATTTAATTCATCTAATTGATTATCATTTAATAATAATAATAAATTATCTGGTGAATATTTATTTTTAATTTTTTCTTCTTGACTTTTCCAATACCATTTAATAAACTGTTTTTTATATTTTAACATATAATACATAAATCTAAAATTATTTAATATAATTATTTTATCTTTCATTTCATAAATACTATTTTGTAAAACATTACTATTATTTGATATAATATTATATATTGGATTTAGATAACAATACAAAACTTGTAAATAATCAGTCATTAATGGTAAAATAGATATATTATTATTTATACAGTATAGTATTTCTAAATTACTATTTAATTTTGGTAAAGTTAATAATTTATTATTATTACAATTTAATTCTACTAAATTATTATTTAAGCTTGGTAAATATAGTAACTGATTATTGTTACATTGTAAAATTCTTAAATCATAATTTAAATCTGGTAAAGTTGATAATTTATTACTACTACATTGTAAATCTTTCATTTTATTATTTAGTTTTGGTAAAGATTCTAAATTATTATTATTACAATATAATACTTGTAGTTTTTCATTTAATTCTGGCAAATTAGATAAATTATTTTTATTACATTTTAATTTTTTTAAATTAGTATTTAATTTTGGTAAAGTTTCTAATTTATTATTATTACAATATAATTTATATAAATTATTATTTAATTTAGGTAAAGTTTCTAATTTATTATTATTACAATATAAAATCCTTAAATTTTTATTGAATACTGGTAAACTAGATAATTTATTATTACTACAATTTAATATTTTTAAACTATTATTTAATTTTGGTAAACATTTTATATTAGTATTTTTACAATATAAACTATCTAAATTATCATTTAATAATGGTAATTTAGATAGTTTATTATTATTACAATTTAAAACTTGTAAATTATTATTTAAAATTGGCAAAATATTTATTTGATTTGTATCACAAAATAATACATGTAAATTAGTATTTAATTTAGGTAAACTAGATAAAATGTTATTATTACAATATAGTATCTCTAAATTTTCATTTAACTTTGGTAAAAATACTATTTCATTATTATCACAAAATAATTGTAATAAATTATCATTTAATTGAGGTAAACTAGATAATTTATTATGATCACAATATATAATTTCTAAATTATTATTTAATTCTGGTAAACTTGTTAATTTATTGTAATTAACACATAAACTTGTTAAATTTGTATTTTTAAGTTTTGGTAATGATACTAAATTATTTGTATTGCAGTCTAATTTAGTTAAAGTATTTGGTAATACTGGTAAAGTTTCTAAATTATTATTATTACAAAATAATTGTAATAAATTATCATTTAATTCTGGTAAAGTTTTTAAATTGTTATTACTACATTGTAACATAGTTAATTTTACTAAATTGTTTATTTTAGGTAAATTACATAATTTATTATTATTACAAATTAAAATTTTTAAATCTACAAATTTTGATAAATCAGGAATTATAGTCAAGTTTTTATATGATACATCTATTATGGTTGTATTACTTGGTAAATTATCTAAATAATCATAAATATTCATTAAAATAATATAATATATAAAATAATAATATCAAAAATCAATTTTTTTATTTTAGTTATTTTTTACAATAGTCCTAATTTCATCATATATTTTTACCATGTTTCTAATTTCATTATTTCTAAATCATCATCATCATCACCTAGTAATAATTTTAAATTATCTGGCGAGTATAAATTTTTAATTTTATTTTCTTGACTTTTCCAATACCATTTATTAAATTTATTTTTATATTTTAATATAAAATACATAAATCTAAATTTATCAAGTATTTTTCTTTTATTATTTAATATAACAATAGTTAATCCATTTGAAATTACATCACATACTGGATTATGAAAATATTCTATTTTATTTAGTGTAACATGCAATGTAGGTAATATATATAGTTTATTATTATTACAATATAATTTTCTTAAATTATTATTTATTTTTGGAAGACATTTTAGTTTATTATTATTACAAATTAATTCTAGTAAATTATTATTTAATTGTGGTAAATGTGTTATTTTATTTCCATCACAATATAACTCTAACAAATTATTATTTAATTGTGGTAAAGTATTCAACTTATTATAACCACAATATAATAATTTCAAATTATTATTTAAAGTTGGTAAATATTCAAGTTTATTATCACAACAACCTAAAACTAATAAGTTATGATTTAATTCAGGTAAAACTGTTAAATTATTATAATTACAATATACATGTAATAAATTATTATTAAAATTAGGTAACTGCACCAAGATATTATAACTACAAGTCAATGTTTTTAAATTATTATTCAAGTTAGGTAAAAATTTTAAATTATTATGACTACATTGTAAATTAGTTAAACTATCTGGCAATTCACATATAAAAGTTATTTTATTATTACTACAATCTAATACTTGCAGCGTTGAATTTATATTAGATATAATTGTTAATTCATTATTACTACAATTTAATTCGGTTAAATATAAAAATCTAGACAAGTCAGGTAAATTTTTAAGGCCTTTAGATGATAAATTTATATGAGTTATATTTAATGGTAACTTTGATAGGTATTGCTCGATATTCATAAATTAATTATTTATAACATAATTAGTTTATAATATTTTCAATTTTTTTATAAACTAATATATATTTACCATGATTCTAATATAGTTTCTAAATTACTATTATTAAACTCATTATATAAATCATCAAAATCATCATTTAAATTATTATCATTATTATTTAATAATAATAATAAATTTTGAGGTGAATATTTATTTTGAATTTTTTGTTCTTGACTTTTCCAATACCATTTAATAAATTTTTTTTTATATTTTATTGAATAGTATATTAATCTAAAATTATTTAATATTTTAATTTTTAAATTTATTTTTTTTTCTGTATTTGTATTCATAATAATATCATATATTGGATTAAAATTATAATATATAGTACTTACATTATTTATTGATGGTAAACTTGATATATTATTATTATTACAATATATTGTTTTTAAGTTATCATTTATTTTGGGTAAACGTGATAAATTATTATTATTACAGTTTAAAATATGTAATCTATTATTTAATTTTGGTAATAATTCTATATTATTATTATTACAATATAATGTAATTAAATTATTATTTAATTTTGGTATACTTGTTAATTTATTATCATTACAATATACATTTATTAAACTATCACTAAATTCAGGTAAACTAGTTATTTTATTAAAATTACAATGTAAAAATTGTAAATTATTATTTAATTTTGGTATATGTGTTAATTTATTATTTCTACAATATAATATTTCTAAATCATTAGGTAATTCTGGTATTGATTCTAGATTATTATCATTACAATATAACATTTTTAAATTATTATTTAAATTTGGTAAATGTGTCAAGTCATTATTATTACAATATACTACTTTTAAATTTTCATTAAAATTTGGTAAACTTTTTAATTTATTGTATTTACAGTATAAGTTTACTAAATTATTATTTAATTCTGGTAAATATAATAATTTATTACAATTACAATTTAAAGTAGTTAAATCATCATTTAATTCTGGTAATTTAAATAATAAATTATATGAACATTGTAGAATTTTTAATTTATTATTTAAATTTAATATATCAGATATTTCGTTATTTGTACACTGTAATTCTAATAAATTATCATTTAATATTGGTAAGTTTTGTATTTTATTATTATCACAATATAATATTTCTAAATTATTGTTTAATTCTGTTAATTTTATCAATTGATTATTACTACAATATAATTCAACTAAAAATATATTTAATTTTGGTAAAGTTGTTAGTCTATTATTATCGCAATGTAATATTTTTAAATTTTTATTTAATAATGGTAATTTTGATAGTTTATTATTATTACAATACAATTCTAATAAACTATCATTTAATTTTGGTAAAGTTGTTATTAAATTATGTGAACATTGTAAAAGTGTTAAATTTTTATTCAATATTGGTAATTTTACTAAATCATTATTATAACAATATAATTCTATCAAGTTATCATTCAATTCCGGTAAATTAGATATTATATTATTATGACAGTGTAATATTTGTAATTTAGTATTTAGTGGTGGCAAATTAAATAATTGATTATTTTCACAATATATTTTATTAATATTATCATTTAATTGTGGTAAATTTAATAATAAATTATAAGAACATTGTAATATTTTTAAGTTTATATTCAATAATGGTAAACTTGATAATTTATTATTACTACATATTAATATTTCTAATTTAGTATTTAATTCTGGTAAACTAGGTAATTTATTATTACTACAATTTAGTTCTATTAGATTTTCATTTATTTGTGTTATATTAATTAATTTATTATTACAACAATCTAAAAATTTTAAAGTATTATTTAATATTGGTAAATTAGATAAAATATTATTACTACATATTAATATCTCTAAATGTGTAAATTTTGTTAAATCTGGTAATACTAATAAATTTTGATATGATATATTAAGTTTTATAATATTTGATGATAATTTACTAAAATCATTTATAGTACTTGTTAAACTATTATTATTATATTCATTATCATTATATTCATTATCATTATATGCATTATTATTCATCATTATTATAACAAAATAATTAATGTAATGAATTTTCAATTTTATATAAATATTTGAAATATATAAAAAATCTCTTTTATCAATATTAATTATATTACTAATAAATTAAAATTCTAAGTTATTTTATATGATTTTAAATAATTCAAATTATAAAAATAAATATACAAAATATAAAATAAAATATAATAACTTAAAAAATTATATAGGTGGTGTAATTTCTACAACACAGCATATAATTGATACACCAAAAACTATAATTGATACACCAAAAACTATAATTGATACACCAAAAACTATAATTGATAAACATATAAAACAATGTGGTGATATTATAACATTTACTAATAAAATTGGTATTTGTTGGTTCATATCAATATTAATAATATTAATTTTTGGTGATGAAACTAGTTCTTTTATACAAAATACATTATATAATTTTAATAGAGATAAATTAATAAATAAATCTGAAAAATTATTAAAAATCCTGTTAAAAGATTTATATAATAAAAACGATTTATCATATTTAATATTATTAGTAAAATATAAATTTGAAGTTTCATATGATAGAGTTAATAAAAAAAAAGAAGAAAGAACACTAACAAGACAAGATTCTTTTACTAAATCATCTGATATTAAATTATTATATAATGAAATGTTTAATTATTCACCAGATAAACAAGGTGGATCATTATATGATAGTTTCTTTTTTTCTAATATATTAAGTAGTATTTTATTAAATAAATTTATTAAATATAATATATTTAATCCAAATAATTTAATAAATATTAATTTAGCAAAACAATCACTAGGGATTTTAATAAGAGTAGCTAGTATAGTATCAGATAAAGTAATTAGCCATGATTGTTGTTTTTTTAAATGTAATAATAAATTAATGTATTCTAGTAATTCACTATCTATTAAATATAATTGGTTAAAGTTATTTAAAAAATATAATTATTTAATAAACAATAATATAGAATTTAAAGTATTTATTATATTTAATAATGATGTTGGACCAATAATAATAACTAAATCTAATAACATATATAATTATAAAAATAATAAGACACAACAAATATTAATAAAGCAAAATATACAATATGAAAATATAATAACATCAGATAATTTTATGATATTACAATTTTTTATAATATTAACTTTAAATAATAAAAATAATTATGAGTTTATTGAAGATAATATTTTATATGACTTAATTTATTATATTGAAAATGATGATACTGATAATGATAATAGTAGACAAATAAAAAAAATATTAGATAATTATAAATATAATTATAATTTATTATTTGCAGGAAGAACAGCATTTTATACTTCTTGCAGTTTTAATAAAATTAAAATTGTTAAATTATTTTTAAACTCTAATAATTGTATAGATTATAATTTACCATATAATGGCAAAACACCATTTTTTATTGCATGTGAAAAAGAAAATACTGATATTATTAAATTATTATTAAATACTGATAAAATAATATATTATAATTTAACATATGATAGTATGACACCATTTTATATTGTATGCATAAATAATTGTATAGAAATAGTTAAATTATTTTTAGAATCTGATAAAAAAATAGATTATAATTTATCATATAAAGGTGAAACACCATTTTTTATGGCTTGTCATGAAAATTATTTTGAAATAGTTAAATTATTTTTAGAATCTGATAAAGAAATAGATTATAATTTATCGTTTAATAATTATACACCACTTTATTTAGCTTGTCTACAAGGTAATAATGATATAGTTAAATTATTTTTAGAATCTGATAAAGATATAGATTATAATAAAGAAAGTACAGGAGGAATTACACCATTTTATGAATTATGTGATAATAATAATATTGAACTTGTATATTTTTTTTTACAATCTGATAAAGATATAAATTATAATTTACAATTTAATGAAAAAACACCTTTTTATACAGCATGTAATAATAATAATATTGAAATAGTTAAATTACTTTTAGAGACTGATAAAGATATAGATTATAATACACCATATAATGGAAAAACACCACTTGATATAGCACATGAAAAAGGTTATACTGAAATAGTACAATTAATATCTACATATAATAAATAAAATAATAAACAAAAAAAATAATAATGGATTATAAAAAATTCTGATATATTATATATGACTTTACATAATTTAAATTATAAAAATAAATATATAAAATATAAAATAAAATACAATGCCTTAAAAAATTATATAGGTGGAATGATTTCTACAATACCACCTATAATACAAACAAATCCAACAATACAAACAAATCCTACAATACAAACAAATCCAACAATACAAACACAAATAATACAAACAAATCCAACAATACAAACAAATCCAACAATACAAACAAATCCAACAATACAAACAAATCCAACAATACAAACAAATCCAACAATACAAACAAATCCAACAATACAAACAAATCCAACAATACAAACACAAATAATACAAACAAATCCTACAATACAAACTCCAGAAACTACAAGTGATAAACATATAAAACTATGTGGTAATATTATAACATTTACTAATAAAATTGGAATTTGTTGGTTTCTATCAATATTATTAATATTAATTTTTGGTGATAAAACTAGTTTTGATATACAAAATACATTATATAATTTAAATAGTGATGAATTAATAGATAAATCTGAAAAATTATTGCAAATGCTTTTACAAGACAAATATAATAGATCAGACATGTCCAATTTAATATTATTAATAAAAAATAAATTTGAAATTACATATGATAGAGTTAATAAAAAAAAAGAAGAAAGAACACTAACAAGACAAGATTCACTTGATAAATCATCAGATATTAATACAATATATAATAAAGTTTTTAATTATCCATCTGATAAAGTAGGAGGGCGTATTGATGATAGGTTTTTTTTTTCTAATATAATAAGTAGTATTTTATTAAATAAATTTATTATAAATGATATTTTTGATATAAATAAGTTAATAAATATTAATTTAGTAAAAAATTCACTAGGAATTTTAATATCTTTTAATAGTACTTTAATTGGTCATGCATGTAGTTTTTTTAAATGTAATAATAAATTAATGTATTCTAGTAATTCACTATCTATTAAATATAATTGGTTAAAGTTATTTAAAAAATATAATTATTTAATAAACAATAATATAGAATTTAAAGTATTTATTATATTTAATAATGATGTTGGACCAATAATAATAACTAAATCTAATAACATATATAATTATAAAAATAATAAGACACAACAAATATTAATAAAGCAAAATATACAATATGAAAATATAGTAAAATCAAAAAGTTATTTTTTATGTACTAAATTTACAACATTAACTTTTTATAATAAAAGTAATAATAAATTTATTAAAAATAATATAAAATATTATTTAATACATTACATTAATAATCATAATGTGAATGGTAATGATTATAGTTTACAAATAAAAAATATAATAGATAAATATAAAGAATTTAATTTTAATTTACCATATGAAGGTGTAACATTATTTTATAAAGCATGTATGTTAAATAAATATGATATTGTAAAAATATTTTTAGAATCTAATATCATTATGGATTTTAATTTACATTTTAATTATTCACCACTATTTTATAGAGTATGTAACGATGGTTTTACTGAAATAGTTAATTTACTTTTAGAAACAGCTAAAAATATAGATTATAATTTAACATATAAAGATGTATCACCATTTTATACAGCATGTTATAATGGTTCTACAGAAATAGTTAATTTACTTTTAGAAACAGATAAAAATATAGATTATAATTTAACATATAAAGGTGTATCACCATTTTATAATGCATGTTATACTGGTTCTACTGAAATAGTTAAATTACTGTTAGAATCTAATAAAAATATAGATTATAATTTATTATATAATGGTGAATCACCATTTTATAATGCATGTTATAATAGTAATATTGAAATAGTTAAATTATTTTTAGAAACTACTAAAAATATAGATTATAATTTATCATATGATGAATATGATGATATTTCACCATTTTATTGCGCATGTATTAATAATAATACAGAAATAGTTAAATTACTGTTAGAATCTAATAAAAATATAAATTATAATTTATCATATAATGGTGAATCACCATTTTATTGTGCATGTAGTAATAATCATATAGAAATAGTTAAATTACTTTTAAATACTGATAAAGATATAAATTATAATTTAACATATAATGGTGAATCACCATTTTATAAAGCATGTTATAATGGTTCTACTGAAATAGTTAATTTACTTTTAGAAACAGATAAATATATAGATTATAATGTATCATTTAATGGCTATGATAATATTTCACCATTTTTTAGTGCATGTAGTAATAATCATACAGAAATAGTTAAATTACTTTTAGAAACTCCTAAAGATATAGATTATAATTTATCATATGATCGTATATCACCATTTTTTAGTGCATGTAGTAATAATCATACAGAAATAGTTAAATTACTTTTAGAAACTCCTAAAGATATAAATTATAATTTATCATATGATGGTGAATTACCATTTTATAATGCCTGTAATAATGGTTATATCGAAATAGTTAATTTACTTTTAAATACTAATAAAGATATAAATTATAATAGACCATTAAATGGTAAATCACCGTTTTTTACTGCTTGTAGTAATAATAATTTAGAAATAGTTAATTTACTTTTAAATACTGATAAAGATATAAATTATAATGGACCATTAAATGGTAAATCACCATTTTTTAATGCATGTTATAATGGTTATACCGAAATAGTTAAATTACTTTTAGAGACTGATAAAGATATAGATTATAATACACCATATAATGGAAAATCACCACTTGATATAGCACATGAAAAAGGTTATACTGAAATAGTACAATTAATATCTACATATAAAAAATTCTGATATATTATATATGACTTTACATAATTTAAATTATAAAAATAAATATATAAAATATAAAATAAAATATAATGCCTTAAAAAATTATATAGGTGGAATGATTTCTACAATACCACCTATAATACAAACAAATCCAACAATACAAACAAATCCTACAATACAAACAAATCCTACAATACAAACAAATCCTACAATACAATCAAATCCTACAATACAAACTCCAGAAACTACAAGTGATAAACATATAAAACTATGTGGTAATATTATAACATTTACTAATAAAATTGGAATTTGTTGGTTTCTATCAATATTATTAATATTAATTTTTGGTGATAAAACTAGTTTTGATATACAAAATACATTATATAATTTAAATAGTGATGAATTAATAGATAAATCTGAAAAATTATTAAAAATGCTTTTAAAAGATAGGTATAATAGATCAGACTTGTCCAATTTTATAGTATTAATAAAAAATAAATTTGAAATTACATATGATAGAGTTAATAAAAAAAAAGAAGAAAGAACACTAACAAGACAAGATTCATTAGATAAATCATCAGATATTAATACAATATATAATAAACTTTTTAATTATCCATCTGATAAAGTAGGAGCGTATAATGATGAATTTTTTTTTTTTTCTAATATAATAAGTAGTATTTTATTAAATAAATTTATTGCAAATAATATTTTTGATATAAATAAGTTAATAAATATTAATTTAGTAAAAAAATCACTTGGAATTTTATTAGAATTTACCAGTACTATAGTTGGTCATGTGTGTAGTTTTTTTAAATGTAATAATAAATTAATGTATAGTAATAATTCACTATCTATTAAATATAATTGGTTAAAGTTATTTAAAAAATATAATTATTTAATAAACAATAATATAGAATTTAAAGTATTTATTATATTTAATAATGATGTTGGACCAATAATAATAACTAAATCTAATGAAATATTTAATTATAAAAATAATAAGACACAACAAATATTATTAAAGCAAAATATACAATATGAAAATATAGTAAAATTAGATAATATTTTTTTATGTATTACCTTTGTAATATTAACTTTTAATAATAAAAGTAATAAAAAGTTTATTAAAGATAATACTTTAAATTATTTAATATATTATATGAATCAACATAATGTGAATGGTGATGATTATAGTTTACAAATAATAAATATACTAGATAAATATAAATATAAATTAAATTTTAATTTACCACACAATGGTGTATCGTTATTTTATACAACATGTATGTTAAAGAAATATGATATTGTTAAAATATTTTTAGAATCTAATACCAATATAGATTATAATTTATGTTATAATTTTTCATCACCATTTTTTAAAGCATGTGGGGATGGTTCTACAGAAATAGTTAAATTACTTTTAGAAACTGATAAACATATAGATTATAATTTAACATATAAAGAGGAATCACCATTTTTTAAAGCATGTGGGGATGGTTCTACAGAAATAGTTAAATTACTTTTAGAAACTGATAAACATATAGATTATAATTTAACATATAAAGAGGAATCACCATTTAATAAAGCATGTAATAAAGGTCATATTGAAATAGTTAAATTACTTTTAGAATCTAATAAAAATATAGATTATAATTTATCATGTTATGGTGAATCACCATTTTATACTGCGTGTAATGAAGGTCATATTGAAATAGTTAAATTACTTTTAGAAACTCGTAAAATTATAGATTATAATTTATCATATAATGGTGAATCACCATTTTTTAGTGCATGTAGTAATAATCATATAGAAATAGTTAATTTACTTTTAAATACTGATAAAGATATAGATTATAATTTAACATATAATGGTGAATCACCATTTTATAAAGCATGTTATAATGGTTCTACTGAAATAGTTAATTTACTTTTAGAAACAGATAAATATATAGATTATAATATATCATTTAATGGCTATGATAATATTTCACCATTTTTTAGTGCATGTAGTAATAATCATATAGAAATAGTTAATTTACTTTTAAATACTGATAAAGATATAGATTATAATTTATCATATGATAATATATCACCATTTTTAAGTGCATGTAGTAAGAATCATATAGAAATAGTTAATTTACTTTTAAATACTGATAAAGATATAGATTATAATTTATCATATGATGATATATCACCATTTTTTAGTGCATGTAGTAATAATCATATAGAAATAGTTAAATTACTTTTAGAAACTCCTAAAGATATAAATTATAATGTATCATATGGTGGTGAATTACCATTTTATAATGCATGTAATAATGGTTATATCGAAATAGTTAATTTACTTTTAAATACTGATAAAGATATAAATTATAATACACCATTTAATGGTAAATCACCGTTTTTTACTGCTTGTAGTAATAATAATTTAGAAATAGTTAATTTACTTTTAAAAACTGATAAATATATAGATTATAATTTACAATGTAATGATGTATCACCATTTTTTAATGCATGTTACAAGTCTAATATTGAATTAGTTAAATTACTTTTAGATACTGATAAAGATATAGATTATAATTTAACATATAATAATGCAACACCATTTTTTAATGCATGTTATAATGGTTATACTGAAATAGTTAAATTACTTTTAGATACTGATAAATATATAGATTATAATTTATTATTTGATGGTGAATCACCATTTTTTAATGCATGTTATAATGGTTATACTGAAATAGTTAAATTACTTTTAGAGACTGATAAAGATATAGATTATAATACACCATATAATGGAAAAACACCATTTTTTATAGCATTTGAAATGGATTATTTTGAAATAGTTAAATCAATATATAAATCTAATAAACAAATAAATAAAAGAATATAATAAATTTTTTATTAAAGTATAAATATATAAAATAAATATATAAAATAAATACAAAAATATATATAATAATTAAATTATACTAGTTAATGATTTTTTCATAATTAATAAACCTACTGTTTTATCTTTTCTATAATCATATACGGGTTTTACTAGTACATAATTATCATATTTTGTAATAATTAAATTTTGTATAAAATATAAAATAGAAATTTTAGACCCACCTACAATACTAACTTCTTGTAATGCTATAACATCAACATCTCGATCTAAATAATATTCTAACACATCTAATATTTTTATTTTATTAACATTTTCTGATAAATTATACCAGTAATTAAATATACTACTTAAACATACATCTTCATCATTATTATTTTTAAATGTAAAATTCATTATTCTACTAAATATATCTTGTAATTTTCTAAATTTATTATAATTATCATCAATTAAACCATATTTTAACAAATCAATATTTAATGTTTTTGATAGTTCTTGATAATATTGTATTACATCTGTAGTGTCTGATGGATTTCTATGATAATCTACCGCTACACAATCTCGTAAACTTTTATTTTTAAAAGTTTCACAAAAATATTTTTTATCTGCTTTAACTAATTCTTTTAAATTATTAACTTGTACATTATCAATAAATACAGGATCTCCAAAAATTTCCGAACTTGTAAACATTTCATTTTTAACTTGTGATAAACTTTTATTACTAGTAATAACATCATAAAAATATTTTACTGCAAATTCTGCCCAATTATAAGCTTTTACAGTTGTTTGTGATTCACCACTAATATTTAATGTAATTGTTGTAATTGTATTATCTCCTATTGTAATTGTACTTTTTAATAATGAATGATCAGATAACCATTCTACAGGATATAATGTATTTTCATCAACTGTATTTTCTATAATTTTAGTTCTAATTATTTTTGGTTCATATATTGTTTTGTGTTTTATTGTTTCTTTTGTTTCTGGATTTTTTGTTTCAATTGTTTTTGGTTTTTCTGTTTCAATTGTTTCTGATTCATATGGTGTTTCTTCTACATATTCTGTATTATTTGTAAAATAGTGTAATGAATGACATATGTTATATTCAGGTAATTTTCTATTATTTGGAAATAATATAAATGATGTATCGATTTTATCTGATGCTACTTCAAACATTTTATCAAATTGTGCTGTAATAACTCTTACTTTACATGTAGTATTATAATCAGTGTCTTTAAATAATATAGTATGATATAAAAATTCACACATAATATCTCTAGAGTTATATTGTAATACTTCTATTTTTTTTGTATCATTTAAACTTTTAAGTTTTTCATTTTTCTTTAAAAAATATAATATATTATCAACATAATCATATTTCATTGGAACAACATTAAAATCACCTAATATATGTATAATATAATCACGATATTGATTAACTATAGTAACCAGATTTTCTAATTGCCATACTAATTTAGCTTCAGTATTTGATAAATGTACTGAAATATAAATTATTTGTTGATCATTATTAATATACATTATTCCATCATTACTTAATGGATATTCTAGTTCAGATTTTATTTTTTTATCTTTAGTATATGTTAATCTTTCTTTTGTTCTAGGTAATGATAAAACTGTATTAATTTGTTTAATATTAGTTGGTTTATATTCTCTAACTGTTTTATATACTGGCATAAATAAAATAACGATAATAATTAATAATATAAAAGTTCAATTTTTTTATATTACTAATTTTTTTAATATTACTAATTTTTTTAATATTACTAATTTTTTTAATATTACCAATTTTCAAGTATTTCAAGCGTATGTTCATTTATTATATCATCATTATTACCAATTAATTTAATTAAATTTTCTGGTGAATATTTATCTTCAATTTTATGTTTTTGACTTTTTATATACCATTTAATAGTTTTTTTTTTTAATTTAAGTGCATATTGTATTAATATACAATTATTTAATTTATTTATTTTTGTTTGTATTTCTGTAAAATTATAATATGATGATGATATAACATAATTAATTACACCATTACTTAATAATATATCATATGGTACTATATTAAATATAGGATTATTATAATATGATATAAATTCCATATTATCATTCAAGTATGGTAAACGTACTAATTTATTATTACAACAATATAATGCTTTTAGTTTTTTAGTAAAATTAGGTAAACTAGTTAGTAGATTATTTCTACAATATAAAAATTCTACATTTTGTAATAATGGTAAACTAGTTAATTTATTATTATTACAAATTAATTTTTTTAAATTTATATTTATTTTTGGTATTTTAGTTAATAAATTATTCCAACAACATAAACTATGTAAATTATTATTTAATTCCGGTAAACTAGTTAAATTATTATTTTCACAATATAATTCTTCTAATATATGATTTAATTGTGGTAAATTTACTAAATTATTATGTCCACAATGTAATTTTATTAATTTTGAATTTAATTCCGGTAATTCTGTTAATTTTGTATAACTACAATCTAATATTTTTAAATTATTATTTAATTCTGGTAATAAATATAAATCATTAAATGTACATTCTAGTTCTTCTAAATTTTCATTTAATTCCAATAAATGTGATAAATTATTAAAACCACATTTTAATTTTTTTAAATTATTATTTAATTTTGGTAATCTGTATAATTTATTATTAATACAATTAAGTTCTATTAATTTTTCATTTAGGTTTGGTAATCTAGTTAATTTATTAAAACTACAATTTAGTTTTAATAAATTTATATTTAATTCTGGTAAATTAATTAATTTATTACTACTACAATCAAGTTCTTCTAAATATATAAATTGTGTGAATATATATTCGGGTAGCGTTTCTAATTTTCTTTTTGAAATATTAATTACCTTAGTATCTAATGGTAGTGTATTCAAATAATCATCTATATTAAACATAAAATAATAATTATAAAATAATATATGTTTTAATATTCAATTTTTATTTAATTATATCTTTTTTTTTACACTAATATAACTTTTATCATTATTATTATCATTTAATTGTATATTATAATTTACAATATCTAATGATGTTTTACCATTATTATTTATTGAATTTTTATTTATTATATTATTTGTAAGTAATAATTTTGCAATCTTATAATATCCTTTCATACATGCAATATGTAAAGCAATGTTTTTGTTTAATAATTCTTTTACAATTTCATAATATCAATTTATACATGCAATATGTAATGCAGAGTTTCCAGATGCATCTGAATAATTAATATTTATATTTGTTATACTTAATAAAAATATAACTATAGAATCATTATTATTTTCAAATTCATAACAAATTTCAAATTTCATCATCAATTTCACCAATATAATTACCATACTCATCATAATCATCATAATTAATATTTATGTCAAAATTATCAGAAATATCATCATTATTATCCATATCAACACTAATATTATCTTCTTCAATATAATCATCATTTTCTTCAATATAATCATCATTTTCTTCAATATAATCATCTACATCTTCATCTTCATCTACATCTACATCTACATCTACATCTACAACTACATCTTCATCTACATCTTCATCTACATCTTCATCATAATCATAATCATCTTCATCATCGTTAATAGTATTTAATAATTGTTTAATTTTTATATAATTATTATTATCTAATATGTTACGTATATAATAATTAACTATCATTAATGGTGTTACTGATTTTTTATTTTGTATATTAATATTAATATCTTTATTTTCAAGTAACAATTGTACAATTTTATAATAACCTTTTTCACATGCTAAATGTAATGGAGTATTACCAGTAAAACTATCTTGTATATTTACATCTATAAATTTATATAATAATAATTGTTCTACTATTTTATAATATCCATTCATACATGCATATATTAAAGGATAATGACCAATAATTGATTTACCATAATAACTTTCTAAATTATTAATATTTAATTTATTATCAATAGTTACATTATGTTCAATATCAATATTATGTAATTCAATTATGTATTCCAATTTATCATAATTATTAAAGTAAACATATATTATTATAAATTCTATAAAATTATTTTTATAAAATATATCACTATTATCATCAAATTGTAATAATATACAAGTATCTATTTTAAAATAATTATCATAATTTGATATTTTTGAAAAAGAATATCCTTCTATCTTATTATTAACAATATAATATAATTCAGTATTATTAGTAACATTATTTATTACACATAATATCGGACCCTCTGTTGTATTATAAAAATCATATATAATAGCACATTCATGATGTTGTTCTACTATAGTATTATAAAATGTAAATAATATATCCCACCTATATGGAATAATTATATTATTATTAACAAATACTTTAGTTTTATTACATTCAATAAAACAACACATATGACCTGCTCGACTAGTAAGTTTTGATGATAATAAAAGTATACCTATTGATAATATCATTTGACTTAAATCAATATACTCTTGTATATTTGGTATTATATTAATTACATTATATTTAATTAATTTATTTAAAAACAAACAACTAATTATATTAGATACACAAAAAAAATATGGTGGATCTCCACCAAAATATGGTATTGAAATATTGTCTGATGGTAATCTAGATTTATATATTTTTCCTTGTTGTACAAGATTTTCAAATTTAAATAAGTCACTTAATAATATACCTAAATCAAGTTCATAATTAGCAGAAATTTGTCTTCTCCATGGTACAAGTCGTGGGTCTTCTGGATAGTCTTCATTTAACCAATCTGTTATAGTATTTTCACTACTAATTTCAGCTGGATTATTTTTTTCATAAACTTTATTATTAAATCTACCAGTAATAGATTCAATAAAAGTATCTAATTTAGTATTAAGTGCCAAATCTGGAAAATATTCAAGTAATAAATTAAATTCATGTGTATCAATATTAATAATTTTTCCTTTATAAAATGTAGTATATTGTACACAATTAGATGTACTATCAGAAAAGAAAAATATTTGTAAAATACTTAATAACCAACATGTACCAAATATATTATTAAAACCAATAGTTTCATTACATAATAATTCAGGACTTATTAAAACTGGATTTTTACAATTAGGATTATAAAAACTACAACAAGTTAAATCAGATGGTCTTAAATTAATAGGTGTAGATAGAACATATGGATCAGATATGTAAAATGGTTCTAATACACGAGGTGAATTTATAAGTCCACTTAAATCATCATCTGAATCATCTGAAATATCTACTATACTTGATCCCCCTTTCTTAATTAAATTTAAATATTTAGCTTTATATTTTAAATATTTATTTTTATAATTCATATATATATATATTTATAAAAAATAATAATTTTATACTAATACTATCATTTATTTCATATTTATACTATACTATCATTTATTTCATGTTTATTATTTAGTTCATTTTCATCAATATTATCATTTTCATATGATGCTTTAATACGACCTAGTGGTCTTGATATTATTGTAATTGATTGTCCAAACATTACTAACGCAATTGCTAAATAATAGTTAGTACGTGAAAATAATATAGATAATCCAGAAAGTATATGTCCTATATACCATAAATAATCAGCAATTAATGAATAATTCATAATATAATATATAATAAACTTATTAAATATATTTTTCAATGTTTATTATAAAATTAATATCTAAATATTTATAATGCAAGCTTTACAAGATAACTATACTAATTTATGTAATTCTCCATCTGATATTAATGAACACTTACCAGTTTTATTTAATTATGCATCTCAATGTTCTTCTGCATTTGAAACTGGTGTAAGAGATTGTGTTTCTACTTGGGCTATCGCGTATGGCCTATTATCCAATCCTAATAATAATTACCCATTATTAGTTGCTAATGATATTCAAACATGTGATATAGGACCTTTAATGAATGCTTGTCATTTATTACCTATACAATTTAAAACAGTATGGATGAATAATTTAGATATTGATTTAGTAAATGATTTAGATAATCAAACTTTTGATATGATATTTATTGATACTTGGCATGTTTATGGACAATTAAAAAGAGAATTAGATAAATTTAGTCCAATTATAAATAAATATATTATAATGCATGATACAACTATTGATGACGTAGATGGTGAAACAATTCGTAATAATTGGGATGCTAATGAACAAAGTATTAAATATAATATGCCTGTTGAAGAAATAAATCGGGGTATCGGTCCAGCAATTGATGAATTTTTACAAGCAAATACACAATGGTCACTTTTATTAAAATTAGAAAATAATAATGGTTTGACTATTTTAGAAAAAGTATCAAATTAATTTTTTTATATTATCCAATATTCCATCTTAACATGGATTATTATAATGATATATGAAGGTGAAGTTTTTTATATCTTTAAATATTTTTATATAATATATATTTAAAGATAATTATTAAGTTTTTATTATGATTGAACAATTATTAGATAATCTAATAATAGAAGAAAAATTTAATATTATTTTATGCTAATTTATTGGTGGTGGAGATTTAAATTATTTATAAAAAAACCTATATTATATATAATGAGTCAATTAAAAGAATGGGAATCTAATGATTTATCTTTAGATTATGAATTTATACTAAAAAATATTGAATTTATTTATATTGATCAAGTTAAAAATTATATGTTAGATAATAAAAAAAAACATAAATTTTTAAATAAGCTTTATCGTGATGGTCACCTTAGCGATACCGATTATGATTATTTAATGAAATGGTATTATAAAAGAAAAACTTATAAAGATACACCAGAAGAAAGAGAAAAAATAAGATTAGTAAGTGAAAGACACCATCAACAAATGTTAGAACAATATCAAGAATTAATGAAAATAATAAATAAAAAAAATATAAATTAATGGATAACTTTTTATTTAATTTTTATAAACATACTTATTAAATAAAAATATTAATTACTTGAACATTTTAGATTTATTATAAAATAATAATGTAATTTCTTCACATAATTCTTTATAAAATTTCGATAGTTCATCATTATCATCATCTGATGTACAACTTTCTATTTTATTAATTAATTTTAATACATTTTTATGATTAATTGTATTTCTATTATATTCACCGTGAATTTCTTTTAAATTCATTGTTTTTATTGCTATTAATTCATCCATTATTTCTGATTTAATTTTTGTTATAAACTGTTTTGATGTATCATCATAGCACTTACCGTATTTATCTTTTAAATTTGTTATTTGCACGTTTTGAAACTGCTTATAATTATCATTTAAATGCATTGTTTCTATTAATTTTATCATACTGTTAAATCCGCTGTTAAGTATCATCTTTTTATCCTTACAAGATAAAACATTTATATCTTCTTCGCCAAATGTAACTTTAATAATATTATTAGTTATATTATTATTATTTATTGTTCCATTATTAGTATTTGTAGTACCATTATTTGTATTATTAGTAATAATATTATTATTACTAATTTTATTTTCAAGTTCTATTATTTTATTTTCAAGTTGTTCTATTTTATTATCATATAATATTATATTATTATTATTATTACATACTTTATTTTTAATATGTTCATATTTTGATTGTTTACATGAAAAGATTTTATTACAAATGTTACAAATATTATTTCCTTTACTTTCCTTTACCAAACCTTTACCTTTATCCTTTACCAAACCTTTACTTTTTATTTCTTTTATACTTTGATGAAATTTTCTATTATGATTTCCTAGACTGTTGTAACTCTTATAATTTTTATTACATGTTTTACATTCAAAAACACTTTTATTTATAGACATTATATTACATTATATATTAACTTTAAATGATTTATTAAAAAAGTGTTAAAAAGTGTTTTCCACTTTCCACTTTCCAGAGAGAGAAAAACTTTTTTGGAAAATAAAATTTTTTTAATAATATTTTTCAAAAAAGAAATCTAAAATATTTATAAAAAACCTAATATTATATATATATAATGAGTCAATTAAAAGAATGGGAATCTAATGATTTATCTTTAGATTATGAATTTATACTAAAAAATATTGAATTTATTTATATTGATCAAGTTAAAAATTATATGTTAGATAATAAAAAAAAACATAAATTTTTAAATAAGCTTTATCGTGATGGTCACCTTAGCGATACTGATTATGATTATTTAATGAAATGGTATTATAAAAGAAAAACTTATAAAGATACACCAGAAGAAAGAGAAGAAATAAGATTAGCATGTGAAAGACAACACCAACGAATGTTAGAACAATATCAAGAATTAATGAAAATAATAAATAAAAAAATATAAACTATTTTAATGGATAATTTTTTATTTGATTTTTATAAAATTATAAATAAAATTATTAATTATATTTTAATAACTAGTGAATTAAATAATAATTTAAATTATTGTAATAATTATTTTAATGATAATAATAAAATGGTGGTGGAGTTTTTTATATCTTTAAATATTTTTATATAACTTATATTTAAAGATAATTATTAATTTTTTATTATGATCGAACAATTATTAGATAATCTAATAACAGAAGAAAAATTTAATATTATTTTATTTTATGCTAATTTATTATGTCCTAATTTGTATAATAGCAAATATGATAATGAATATTATTTAGGTATGTTTATAAGTTGCTTATATATTTTATTTTTCTATAAGATAATATAAATGTATAAATATCAAAAAAATATAGTTTATAAAATAAATAATTTAATAAATAAAAATATTAATTTAAATAAAA
>Ga0214923_10002055_pt1 | contig 27527 bp, 19 predicted proteins | sample LL1510_MetaG_FD_177993 | JGI IMG/M metagenome (GOLD analysis project Ga0214923, IMG submission 177993) | Freshwater microbial communities from Lake Lanier, Atlanta, Georgia, United States - LL-1510 | ecosystem: Environmental > Aquatic > Freshwater > Lake | place: USA: Georgia | collected...
CCCGGGGTTCGGCCAGCGGGATTCGGCGTAAAGCTTGCGGATCCCGGCGGGGGAGCGGAGCGCATCGTGCGTCCAGAAGAAACCGGACTGCGAATTTCTTGGAAACAGCCCCAGAACCCGTCCGCCCTGCGGCAGAACCACCACGGTGCCGCTGGAGAAATCCAACCGCCGCACAGGTCGGCCGGAGCGTTTTAGGTTCGTGCATAGATGGCGCAGCGAAATGGGCCGGCGAGTCATCGGGATTTCCCGCGCCCCGCCGGTTTTTTCGTCTCGGGATAGAGGTACATGGTTCCGTGTTCCAACTCGCGGTAGCGTTCGCCGATGCCGAGGGCGATGAGGTTAGTGCGGAGCAGGCGGGGTGAGAGGCTGTTGTCGGGGAACAGATCGTGGTGGCAGGGAATGACGACCTTCGCCCCGATGTCCTTGGCCAGTCGCGCGGCCTGGCCGGGGTCCAGGTTGGCAAACGGGTTGATGACGGTGACCAGAACCTCCGGCTGGTGGGGCGCCACGCAGCTGGCGAGCACCTCGTGGTAGCGGGTGTCTCCGGTGAAATAAATCACGGGCGCGCCCTTGATTTTCACCACGAACCCCATGTGGGTCATGTCATCGTTACCGAAGGGGATGGCGAAGGTCCCGCGCACGGTGATGTCGCCGCAGGTGAACTCCTTGTTCGGCCAGATCATCTCGATCTCGGCATCGGGCACGGACAGCTTGCGAAGCTTTTCACACGTTTCGGGCGGCGCAACAAACGGGCCTTTTCCCCCGGTCGCGCGGTAAGGCCGCACCGTCTCGGGATCGAGATGGTCCTCGTGGCCGTGGGTCATCACATAGGCGTCCACCAACCCGGCGAGGTCGCGCGGCGCGAGCGGCGGCGGCACGAGCCGGTCGAAGTTCAACCCGACCGCCGCGCCTACGGCTTTGCAGGCATTGGTGAGGTAAGGGTCGAGCGTGATGACTTTGCCGCGGGGGCTTTTCAATATCCAACCGTTCTGGCCGAGCCACCATAGGGCGACGTGACCGGGGGGAACCTTCTGGCGGAGAATGACCTCGCGGAGTTTCATCAGCAAAATTTTCCGGAGCCTACTCGCGTGACCTGAACCCCCTCCGGCTCACCTGGCGGCGAAAACAGAGGCTGGGAAAGGTTTTGGACGACGAAGGGTTTTCAGGCCTTTTCCTCGACGACAGGATTGCTCAGGCGGCCGATGCGGTCGATCTCGATTTCGACCCGGTCCCCGGCTTTGAGCCAGACGGGGGGTTTGTGAGCCATGCCCACCCCCGACGGGGTCCCCGTGAGAATGACGGCGCCATCCGGCAACGTGGTGCTGCCGCTGAGGAAGGCGATGAGCTTGGGGACGCTGAAGATAAGATCCTCGGTGTTTGAGTTCTGCATGATCTCGCCGTTGAGGTAGGTGCGGATGCCCAAGCCGGCCGGGTTGGGAATCTCGTCCTTGGTGACCAGGCAGGGTCCCAGCGGGGCAAAGGTGTCAAAGGTCTTTCCGCGGCACCACTGCGAACCCCCCCATTCGTTTTGCCAATCGCGCGCACTGACGTCGTTGGCGCAGGTGTAGCCAAAGACGTGGTCGAGGGCGTCCTCCTCCCGAATGTTCTTTCCTCCGCGACCGATCACCACCGCCAACTCGCATTCATAATCCACCTTGTCGCTCCGCAGGGCGCGGGGCAATACGATGGGGTCATCGGGATTCTGCACGGCTCCGGTGGACTTCATGAAAACCACCGGGAATTTGGGAAGAGGAACGCCGCCCTCCTCGGCATGTTTACGGTAGTTCAGGCCAATACAAAAAATGTAAGGAGGTTGGACCGGGGCCAGGATCTTGGCGACTTCGGCCTTCCGGGTGGTGGGTTGAAAATGTCCGAGGGTGTCGCCGGTCACCTGATAGACGCCCTTTTTGGGCTCATCAAACCCGTAACGGATTTTCCCTCCCATATCCAAGTAACGGATAATCTTCATGGAATAGCTTGAGAAGAGACAGCGCTGGGGCTCCACCTGTTTCCCGAGAAAACCATTTGTTTTTGGCGGAAAGAAAAATCTCAGGATGCCCGCAGGGTTCTTCCCCGCCGACGGATATATTCGGAGGGGGAACATTCGCAGAATTTGCGAAAAGAGAGGTTGAAGTGGCTGAGCGTTTCAAATCCGACCTCCATCGCCACCTCGGTGACGCGGGCCCCCGGCAGACAGAGGAGGGCGCAGGCGTGGGTGATGCGGTAGGAACGGAGATACTGCATGCAACTCATGCCCATGGCCCGGCGGAAGGTGGACTGGAGCCGGCCCTGGCTGAGGCCGGCAAACTTGGCGATGTCCTGAACGTAGATCTGTTCCTTGTAGTGGAGCTGCATAAAGCTGAGCACTCGTTCGATCATGGCCCAGTCGTAGGCACCGGTCGTGATCTGGGGCTCGGGCCTTTGTTTGGCTTCCCAGCGCAACAACTCCGTGAGGGCCATGCCCAGGAGGGCCCGGAAACGGAGCTCACTTCCCGGCTTGGGTTTTTCGAACTCCTGCAACATGCCCCCGAAATAGGAGGCCATGTTGCGCGAGAGGGCCGCGGGCGGTCGGATCAGACGGCGGCTGGCCGGGGTGGAGGAGGTGAAGCGGCTCAGAACCCGCCTTCCGTCCGCTTCGGGACCCAGTTCAAAAAGCAGGGTGGGAAGAAAAAATACGGTGATCGTTCTTAGAGGGCCGGCTTTCGCCAAGCCGTAGTGGGGGATACCGGGGCCCAGGATCATCAAGTCCCCCGCCTTTCGGGCAAATCGTTCCGGTCCGATGAACTGTTGACCGGATCCTTGCAGCAGCATGTTGAATTCACAATACGGGTGCTGTTCGGGCGGCAGGGGAGCGCCGGGCTTGGCCTTTTTATCCCCCACCTGGTAGGTTCGAACCCAGTACGGCCGGGCCTGGCTAAGGGGATGGGCGACCTCCCGGACCTGACTCAACCAGTCGATGGTCTTCATTTTGGCTGGACTCAAAAGCATAGAAAATTATAGGCGTATTTTTCCCCTTCATGCCAGCCCAGAGCCGAAATTCAGGCCACGGAAATACCATCACTCAAAAAAGGAAAAAAGAAAGCCCTCCCGACTCCCCCCTCTCCAAGATCTTGATGTGAAGACAGCCACTCCCAAATCCCGCAGCAAGAAGGGCTCAAGCGGGGCAGGCGCCAACATTCGCGCCTCCATCCCTGGGAAGGAGGAGTGTCTCCGGCTTTACGAGAAAATGTTCCTGCTCCGTCATTTCGAGCAGACTGCGGGAACTCTTTACAAAAAGGGGGAAATGCCCGGATTCATCCACCTTTACGTGGGGGAAGAGGCCACCGCCGTCGGAATCTGCGCCCACCTGACCCATCAGGACTGGATCACCAGCACCCATCGAGGCCACGGCCACGCCTTGGCCAAGGGCATGCCCGCCCGCTCGCTCATGGCGGAACTTTATGCAAAGAAGACGGGATGTTGCGGCGGACGGGGTGGCAGCATGCACCTTTATGATCCGTCGTTGGGGGTGTATGGCACCAATGGGATCGTGGGCGCCGGAATTCCGCACGCGGTGGGCGTGGGGATCGGTGCGAGGATCCGGAAAACCGACCAGGTCGGCGTGGCCTTTTTCGGGGACGGGGCGGTCAATCACGGAGCCTTTCACGAAAGCCTGAACTTCGCCGGGGTTCAAAAAGCTCCCGCCATTTTTGTCTGCGAAAATAATCTCTACGCCACTGCGACTCCTCTCACCATGGCCACGCTTAATACGGAAGTGGCGACCCGGGCCGCCGCCTATGGAATTCCGGGCGTGGCAGTGGACGGGAACGATGTCCTCGCGGTTTGGCGGGTGATGGCGGAGGCGGTGGCCCGGGGCCGTCGCGGCGAAGGGCCCACCCTGATCGAGTCCAAAACCTATCGCACGGTCGGGCACCACGAAGGAGACCAGCTCTACGGGACCTATCGGACCCAGGAAGAGTATAATCTTTGGAAAAGCCGCGACCCGATTCCGCGGTTCCGCAAGGTGTTGGTGGAGGATTTGAAACTGGCCAAGGCCTCCGAAGTGGACGCGCTGGAGGAAAAAGTCCGCCAGGAGATCGACGACGCCGTGGAGTTCGCCCGCCGCTCCCCGGAGCCCGACCTGTCGACTTATTTGCGGGACGCTTGGTCTACCCCGATCAACGCCCATATGAACGGGGCTTCTAGCACGCCGACCGGCGCTCCCGTGGTGCAGGGTTGGCTGGATGCGGTACGGGACGGAATCGCGGAGGAGATGAGAAAAAATCCCCACACCCTGTATTTCGGGGAGGGAATCGGGCAGCGGGGTGGAAGTTTTGCCCACACCAAGGATCTTTGGAAGGAGTTCGGCGGAGAACGCGTCGTGGACACCCCGATTTCCGAACTGGGTTTTACCGGAGCCGCCATTGGGGCTAGCGCGACCGGGGTCCGTGCGGTTTCCGATCTGATGTTTGTGGATTTTCTTTTCGAAACCGGCGGCCAAGTGCCCCTGCAGCTCAGCAAACTCCGCTACATGAGCAACGGCCAAATGAGCTCCCCCGCGGTGATCCGTGCCGCCTGCGGTGCCATCAAATGCGCCGGCCCGCACCATAGCGGAACCTATCACTCCATCTGGGCCCACTTCCCCGGGTTGATCGTGGTCATGCCGTCCAACCCCGCCGATGCCAAGGGCCTGATCAAAAGCGCCCTCAGGGGATCCGACCCGGTCATCTTCCTCGAGCCCAAGGCCCTCTTTGCCTCCAAGGGTGAGGTACCCCAAGGGGAACACTTGGTTCCGTTTGGCGTGGCGCGGATCGCCAAGTCTGGCAAGGATTTCACCCTGGTCGCGGCCGGCCGGATGGTCCCTCTGAGTCTTGAGGCGGCGGCGAAACTCGAGGCGGAAGGCGTTTCCGCCGAGGTGATCGACCTCCGGACCATCGCTCCGCTCGATGTCCCCACCATTTTGGCCAGCGTGGCCAAAACCGGAAAACTGCTGGTGGTCGATGAGGGCTATGCCATGTGCGGGCTGGGGGCGGAAGTCGCCGCCGCGGTGGGCGAGGAGGCCTTTGACGATTTGGACGCGCCGGTCAGCCGGCTCACCATGGATCCGGTGTCCCATCCGCTTCATCCGGGACTGGAGGCGGAGTGCATGCCCAGCGTGGAAAGAATTGCCGCTGCGGTACGCGAGCTGATGGCCGGAAAAGCGGTCATTCCCAAGCGGCCAATCGTGGCCGGACGTTCCCTTTCAGTGACTCCGACTGCAACCCCTGCGGCGACGGTCGCGACTCCGGTGGACGCACCTGCGCCGGCGCCAACCTCGGCACCCGCGCCGGCTTCGGCGCGTCCTGCCTCGGCCAATGGCAACGGATCCGGTGAAGCGCTGATTCTTCCGCACGGGGATCTTACGGTCAGCGAGGCCACGGTAGTGAAGTGGCTCAAACAGCCCGGGGAAAAATTTCAAAAAGACGAGGCGATCGTGGATGTGGAGACGGAAAAGGCGGTCTCCAGCGTGGAGGCGCCTTTTGCCGGACGACTCTCCCGGATTCTCGTGCCGGTGGGGGAAAAGGTGAAGATGGGCTCGACCCTCGGCCTGATCGAAAAGGCGTGAGCCGCTCCAACCGTTTCAAGATTTCGCCCCGCGCGCGCCGGATCCTCCGTCATTCCGGACTCGATCCCGCGGGAGTGCGGGGCAGCGGTCCCGGCGGCCGGATCGTGGAGAAAGATGTGCTGGGGCATCGCGGATCCGCGCCGATCTCCTCCGGTGGAAAACGGGTTCCTCTGACTCCGATGCGGGCGGCGATTGCGCGAAGACTGACCGAGTCCAAGCAGAGCGTTCCTCATTTTTATCTTAAGCAGACGATCCGCGCCGATGCCTTGGTCGCTTACCGTAAAGGCGTCAAGGATTCGACCGGTGTCTCGGTCAACGATCTGGTGCTTCAGGCCACCGCCCGCACCTTGGCGGAGTTTCCGGATTTTTGTTGCCGCTGGGCCGGTGACGCTCTCGAAGAGCAGGATGGTATCCATCTCGGGGTGGCCGTGGGGCTGGAAGAAGGTGGAGTCGTGGTGCCGGTGTTGCTCCATGCCGACCGGCTCTCTTTGGCCGACTTGCACCGGGAAACCGTTCGACTGGCGGAAGCGGCCCGGCAGCGCCGGATCGAAAACATGGGGCGGGGGATTTTTACCGTATCGAATCTCGGGATGTTTGGGGTGGAGGAGTTTACGGCGATCGTGAATCCGCCTGAGTCCGGCATTCTGGCGGTCGGAGCGATCCGCCGCTCGATGACGGAAAGCGGTTCGGCGCAGGTCATGACCGTGCAGCTCAGCTGCGACCATCGCATCGTCGACGGGGTGTTGGCGGCGCGCTTTATGAAACGGCTACAGGAGCGGCTGGAAAATCCTTCGACCGGTCTGGGCGATGGAAGGTCTGTCCAGGTGATCTCCGAGCTACCGACCCAGTCCCGCAACGGAAATTACGAGGGGAAGGGAAAGGAAGTGGTGGTGGTGGGGGCGGGCCCCGGAGGATATGTCGCCGCCCTCGAGGCCGCGCATCACGGCGCCAAGGTGACGTTGGTGGAAAAAAGCCCCCATGCCGGCGGAACCTGTTTGAATTTCGGGTGCATCCCTTCCAAGGCCTTGTTGGCGTCCGCCGAGCTGAGGCATCGCCTGACCCACGCCCGCTCGATGGGCATTCTTCTTCCCGGAAAGTCCGAGGTGGATTGGAAAGCCATCCAAAACCGCAAAAACAAGATTGTGCAGGATCTGCGGGGCGGCCTCCGTCATCTCTTCCAGTCCGCCGGAATCCAAACCGTGCAGGGGATCGGTCGTCTGGCGGGTCCGGGTCTGGTGGCGGTGCGGGGGGCGGAAGGGGAAAAAGTTCTCAAGGCACCTCAAATCATTCTCGCTCCCGGGTCTCGGCCCGCGGTGTTGCCGGGCATCACGGTGGATGGAGAACGGATCGCCACCACGGACACCGCTTTGCACTGGGATTCCCTGCCGGCTTCGCTGCTGATCATCGGGGGCGGCGTGATCGGGGTGGAGTTTGCCTGTTTGATGCAGGCCCTCGGCGTCCGTGTCACCGTCGTGGAGAAACAGGACAGAATTCTGCCGGAGATGGAGGCGGATCTGGGCAAGGAGATGTTCCGCATTCTTGCCCGAAGGGGAGATTCGGAAGCGGGTACGCACGGGGTGGAATTTGTTTTGGGAGCGGAAATCAAGGAAGTGCGCCCCCATGACCGGGAGGTCAGGGTGCGACTGTCGGGAGGAAAGGAACTTCAGGCGGAGCGCGTGCTGGTGGCGGTGGGTCGTCGGCCTGCGACCGAAGAGCTGGGGCTGGAGAGCGTCAACCTTACGACGCAAAAAGGCTACCTCCCCGTGGGGGAGGACATGCGGGCGGCTCCGGGAATCTTTTGCGTGGGGGATGCCAACGGACGTTGCCAACTGGCGCAGGCGGCCTCCGCGCAAGGCAAGGTGGCGGCGCGCAACGCCCTTGGCGGGCAGGAGACCCTGCCGGGTCCGATTCCTTTCGCCGTCTACAGTTTTCCGGAAATCGCTTCCGCCGGCCTGACCGAGGAAGAGTGTCGCCAAGCCGGGCGGAATTTTGCCGTGGGAAAATTTCCGTTGAGCAACTTGGGCAAGTCCCGGGTGGTGGGCGAGACCGACGGCTTTGTGAAAGTGCTCCGGGCCACGGCCGACAATACGTTGCTGGGCGTCCACGCCATCGGTCACAACGCCGTCGAATTCATCACCGCAGCCCTGCCGTTGCTACGTCAGGGGGCCAAGGCGCAGGATCTGGGGTCGATCGTGTTCCCGCATCCCTCGATGAGCGAGGGCCTGGCGGAAGCGGCGGACGACTCCCTCGGTCACGCCCTGCACCTGCCCAAGCGGCTCGCCGCCGCCTAATTTGTCCCGAAGGAGCCCGGGCTTAACCCGTGGCAGCGGCCATGATGGTTTCCTCGTTGGCCTCGGATCGTTCCAACCGTCCCGTGACCCGTCCGCGGGCCAGCACCACGAAACGGTCGCAGAGTGCGAGCAGTTCCGGAAGTTCGGAGGAGATCAGAACAAAAGAAACACCCTCCCGCGCCAGATCAAAAATCAGCCGATAAATTTCGCTTTTGGCGCCCACATCGATTCCTTTGGTTGGTTCGTCCAAAAAAATAACCTCGGGTTTGGCCAGCAGGATCTTGGCGAGAATGACCTTTTGCTGGTTGCCGCCACTGAGCTGGTGAACAGGAGCCTGCAGGGAGGGGGCGCGGATCGATAGGCGGGCTTTGTACTCCTCCGCAACGGCGCTCTCCCTGGCCGACGAAAGCCAGGGACCGCGGGAAACGCACTGCAGATTGTGAAGCGTGATGTTCTCCCTGACGCTTTTCTCCAGCAGCAGGCCGTCCTTTTTCCTTTCCTCCGTTACCAAAGCCAAACCCAAGTGCATGGCTTCCCGCGGGCTGCGGATGTTGACCGGTTGACCCTCGAGAAAAACTTTCCCCTGAAAACCTGTCCGACCGTAGAGGGCGTTCACCACCTCGCTTCGTCCCGACCCGACCAGGCCCGCCAAGCCAAGAATCTCACCCTTTTTCAGTTGGAAAGAGATATCCTGCACCACATTGCGGTTGGCAAGGTGGGGATGGGGCACGGTCAGATTCTCCACGCGCAGGGTCTCCTCCTTGTGCTCCCCCGGGCTCCGGTGCGGGTAAAACTGGTCCAGCTTCCGGCCGATCATGGCGGGAACAATCGTTTCCTCCTTCAGTTCGTCCCGGCGGAGGCGCGCCACCACCGCCCCGTCCCGCATCACCGTGGCGCTGTCCGCCAATGCATAGACCTCCGCCAGCTTGTGGGTGATGAAGATGGTGGTGATGCCACGATCACGAAGGTGGCGGACGACCCGGAACAGGATTTCCGCCTCCTCGTGGGTCAGGCAGGCGGTGGCCTCGTCGAGAATCAGCACGGACGGCCCCTGGGACAGGGCCCTTGCGATCATCACCAGTTGCCGTTGGCTCGCGTTGTAGGTGGCCACCAACCGCGAAGGATCGAGCGGGATGCGGGTTTCCTCAAGGATCCGGGCGGCGTGTGCTTGCAGTTGTCCGGGCGTGACCCAGGGGGAGCGACCGTTCCAGTGACCGACCAGGAGGTTTTCGGCCACGGTCAGGTTCTCGAGGACGCTGATTTCCTGGGGAACATAGCCGATGCCTTGCGACCAGGCATCGTGCGGAGATTGGAAATGGACCGGTTTTTCCTGCAGACGGATTTCCCCGCGAAAACGGCCGGCTGGGTAGACCCCGTCGAGGATCTTCATCAGCGTGGATTTGCCGGCGCCGTTCTCGCCGAGCAGGGCGTGGATGTGGCCCCGTGGGACGAGAAAGTCGACCTCGCGCAGAACCTGAACCGGTCCGAACGAGATGGAGATGCCGCGCATCTCCAGCGCGTGGGGCGCGCCGGAGGAGTCGCTCATCGGTTGAGGGAGGCTTCCACGCGGTCGAGCAGCTGGAGGAAGGGAGTGAGGTTGTCCTTGTCGATCCAGGGGGCCGGGAGTTTGGTCCACCAAGGGATCTTTTCCCCGGCCGCGCATTTCGCCAGGAGCTCGGCCGAGCCGAGGGACTCCTCCCAGAGGGGCTGGCCCACCACCGCGAACACCTCCCCGTTTTTCACGAGATCCAGGTTCACCCGCGTGTAGTCCATGCCCACGACCAGTAGTTGGCGCTTCGTCTCCTTGCGGGCTCCGGCCCAGGTGGTGGGTCCGCCGCCGGTGGAGGAAAAGGCGGCATTCACATCGGGATGGGCCTGCAGGATCGCAACCGCCTTGGCGATGGACTTGGAGGGATCGAAACCTTCCTCTTCCGGAGGCAGTACTTTGATGTTGGGGAACGACTCCTTCATCGAGCGGGTGAAAGTTTCCATCACCAGGTTCTCCGTCTGGTTGAAGGATCCCTGGGTGAGAGCGACGGTGCCTTTGCCTCCTAGGGCCGTGCCAATTTTTTGCGAAGCATTCCGGGCGTACTCCGCCGGATCGCAACTGATGATGCCGGAGGCTCCGGGGACCGAGCCTTCCGGCACGGGGAAGTGGGGCAGAACCACGGGGATGTTCCGTCGTCCGATTTTTTCCACGAGCGGGTTGTAGGCGGGGTTCCCGGTCCAGATGGCCACGCCGGCAATACGTCCCATCGTGATGGCCTGTTCGGCGAGGGCGATGGTTCCGGCGATGTCGGGCCCGTCCGTTCCGATCACCCGGCCCTCGTAGCCCACCTGCCGGCAGCCCTCGAGGAAGGCAATCTGGGTCATCTGATGAACGGGATGTCCCTTGAGCGCCTGCACCCAGAGGAAAACTCCCTTGCTGGCAGGGTTGGCGGCGCCGCCGCCGGATTCACGCCCACAGGCGGCCAACAGCACGGCCACACCGAAGAGGGGGAGGAGGGAGAAACGTTTCATGAGATTTTTGCCTTTCTTCGCCACAAATCCAGCCCCACGGCCAGAATCATGATCACGCCCACGGCGACCGTTTGCCAGTGGGTGTTCACTCCGGTGGTGACGAGACCGGTGCGAATGACCTGCATCAGAAGAAGTCCGAGGAATGTGCCCACCACCGTGCCGACTCCGCCGAAGAGGCTGACTCCGCCGATCACGGTGCTGGCGATGACGTCGAGCTCCCAACCCACCCCGATTTCCGGCTGGCCGACATTGATCTGGGCCATGAGGAGAATTCCTCCCACAGCCGCGAGGGCGCCGCAGAGGACAAAGCATCCGATCTTGACCGCCTCGGTGTGGATGCCGGCGAGATGAGCTACCTCGCGGTTGCCGCCCGTGGCATAAACCTTCCGTCCCGGGACGGTGAAGCGCAGAAGTAAATCCCCAGCGGCGATCGCCAAGAGGAAGACCCAAAAGGCCCAGGAAAGGCCCAGGGGCTCTGCCTTGCCAAAATCCTGGACCGAGGCGGGCAGGGGGTAGATGGGGTAGCCTTTGCAAAGCAGGTAATTCAGACCCTTGGCGATGTAGAGCATGCCGAGGGTGGTGATGAAAGCGGGGATGCCGATGCGCACCGTGACCCAACCGTTAACCAGTCCCAAGGCGGCTCCGAGGGTGACGGCCGCGACGATGGCGGCTGCAGCCGGCCAGTGAGCGGTTTTCATCAGCCAAGCGGAGGCGATGGCGCAGAATCCTGCAACGGAACCGACCGACAGATCGATCTCTCCGGCGATCATCAGGAAAGTCTGCCCGACGGCGATGAGCCCGACAAAGGCAAGAGCACGGAGAATCGCCCGCACACTCTCCGGGCCGAGAAAAGCCGGCGAGACCCAGGTGAAAAAGGCCACACAAAGTAGCAGGGGAAGAAGAATTCCAATCTCCGGCACCGCCCAGATTTTTTTTAGCTTCTGCATAGTCTGACCGTCTCCTTGACAGGAATGAGCCTCACGAGTTCAGTCTCTGTTAGGCCTTTGGTAAATCCACCTTTTTTCCAACAGAAAAACCCCTGTTTTTTCCCTGAAAAAAGGTGGAGACGCCATGGGGTGCCTTTCAATTTTTGTCGATGCTTGGTTTGTTTCCTTTAGGGGTTTCTCGGCGCATCTTTTTTCTTCTTTTCATCTCGGCCATCGGTCTGGCGGCGTGGCCCTTGGCGGCGGTCACGGTGGATTCCGCAGAACAGCAGTTGGCACGTGCATGGTTGGACCGCCATCTCGCCGGGGAGCCGCCGAAGGATATGCCCTTCTCTTTTGTTTATGACGGGAAGAACTCCCGGGAATTTCTTTCGAAATGGAAGTTTTCCCGGGCGGAAAAAAAACTCGAGGGTGGTAAGACCGAGATCACCCTGACCTATGTGGAACCGGGGCCGGGACTGGAGCTCCGCGTGGTGGTTGTGCGGGACGATCTTTATCCGACCGGCGAATGGACGGTCTTCTTCCGGAACCAGGGATCGAAGCCCACCGCCATCCTGGAAAAAATCCTGGCGATGGATTCGGTATGGGATGCCGGGGGAACCCCGGTGAGCCTTCGCTACGCCAACGGCAGCAACACAGCGCCCGACTCCTACCGGCCCTGGTCGATTGTCCTGCCGCCGGAAAAAACATACCGGATGACCAGCAAGGGCGGTCGCCCCTCCTACGGCTCCTCCCTGCCGTTCGGTTGTCTGGAGACGGAGAAGGGAGGCATGTTCTACGCCATCGGGTGGCCGGGGCAGTGGACCCTGTCCGTGGAGTCGGGGAAGGACGGCCAGACCCGGCTTCAGATCGGTCAAGCCCTGACCCATTTCCGTCTTTTGCCTGGGGAGACCGCCCGGACCCCTTTGATGGCTCTGCTGTTTTATCAGGGCGATTCCACCCGGGGCGTCAACCTGTGGCGGAAGTGGATGGTGGAAAGAAATCTTCCCCGGACCGATGGCCAACCGCCCCAGCCGATGTTCATCGCCAACAGTTCCCACCAGTTCAATGAAATGCTCGGGGCCAATGAGGAGAACCAGAAACTGTTCATCGACCGATTTCTCGAGGAGAAGTTTCCCCTCCAATACTGGTGGATGGACGCCGGCTGGTACGTGAACAAAGGACAGTGGTTCAACACTGGCACCTGGGAAGTGGACCGGAAGCGTTTCCCGAACGGCCTTCGGGCGATCACCGACCACGGTCGCGCCCGAGGAGTCAAATCGATCGTCTGGTTCGAGCCGGAGCGGGTCACTCCCGACTCCTGGCTGTTTGACAACAAGCCCGAATGGCTGCTTTCACCCACGGACCTCCCCAAGGAAATTGAGAATCAAAAACCCTGGCGACTGCTGAATTTGGGTAACGCGGAGGCGCGGAAATGGGTGACCGACCGGGTGAGCGACCTCATCACAAGCGAGGGCATCGACCTGTACCGGCAGGATTTTAACATGGATCCCTACTATTTCTGGACGAACGGGGAGAAGGCGGATCGGCAGGGCATCACGGAGAATCTCTATGTGCAGGGCTACCTCCAGTTTTGGGACGACCTGCTGCGGCGTCACCCCGGTCTGCAGATCGATACCTGCGCCTCCGGCGGTCGGCGCAATGACCTGGAGACGCTACGACGCGCCCTGCCGCTGCTTCGGGACGACCACCTGTTTGAGCCGATCGGCCAACAGGGGCACACCTATGGCATTTCCTACTGGATCCCTTTCCACGGCACTGGGACGCTGGCAGGGCCCTCCAAAATCTTCAAAGACCAGCCGGTGGTGCCGGTGGATCCTTATTTTTTCCGGAGCCACATGGCCCCCTGCGTCATCATCGCCCTCGACATGCGCGAGCGGACGCTCGACTACGAAAAACTCCGCCGTCTGGTTGGTCAGTTTCAGCGGATCGCTCCTTTTTACCTGGCAGACTATTACCCCCTCGCTCCGTACAGCCTGGATCCCAAGGCCTGGATAGCCTGGCAGTTTGACCGACCGGAGACTGGAGAGGGGATCGTGCAGGCCTTTCGGCGGAAGGAGTCTCCGGAGGCGACCGCCAAATTCAAACTGCAGGGCCTCGACGCCAAGGCGACCTACGAGGTGGAAAATCTCGATGGAGGGAAAGAGTCCCGCACGGGGCGGCAACTGATGGAAGAGGGACTGTTGATGGATTCGAAAGAGGCGCCAGCTTCCTTCATCTTCGCTTACAAGAAAAAGTCGTAGAAGATTTCTGGCAGGTGACCGGGTAGGGGAGAGTTCTCATCCTTACCGAAAGTCCGAAGATCCAAAAATCCAAGCCTAGGTAGGGCGGGGCTGCTCCCCGTCGAGGTCGGGATTTTTAAATTGCAACTTCGGCGGACCCAAGGCCCGGGGCAGACAGTACAAGCAAGGGTTTTTGGCGTTAATGTGACGAAAAAATAAGAGAATAAAGCATTATGATATAAATACTTATGATCAAAAAAAAATCCTATTTGGGCAGGAAAAAGTGGCAAAAATATCCTCCTAAACAGGTAGATAAAAATCGCAAAGACGATTAATTGTACTCTATGAAAGTAATATTCCGAACAATGGCTAGGTTAGCGGTTTTGGTTTTGCTGGCGGGATCGGTTGTAGGTCATGCGGCTCCTCCGGTGAATTCTTGGAGCGCTTTCGATGATTTTTGGGTCAATGTCCCGGCAACCGGCGGAGCGGGGGATTTTCCGCAGTCCGCTTGGGTATCGTTGGCTGGTCAGTACCCCTACCTGACTGGTTTGACCACCCCGAATGCCTGGAGCTACGCGGGCGGGAATTTTAACGGGTACGGGGCGCCCAACGCGGTGGGTACTTATCTCTCCGCCTCCAGTGGTCTTCTCTACTCCCTTACTTCTGGAGGGACCTACGCCGGTCCCGGAGTAAGTTATATACTCGGTGGTGGAAATTTTTGGATTGGTTATAATGACAGTTATGGTTCTGTAGGCCTACCGAACGCCCAAACCCAAATCGGGAAATATACCCTGGAATGGTTCAGCGGTTCACCGAACTTCGCCAACAATGCCGGGGGCGTGAACAACAAGTATCTTTGGGTGCAACCTACCGGTTTATCTCCCTCGTCGGATGGTCTCGGGGCCATTGTGTCTTGGACCGCACCTTCGGCGGGCACTTACACGTTCAGCGGTTCCTACGTCAACGGAAACTACAGCGGTGGTCTCTCCACATCTTTCGCGATCGTGGACAGCAGCAACAACACCCTGTTGGCCAGACAAACCCTGCCCGCCAGTTCCACCGTTTCCACCTTCAACTTTTCGCAAACCTACAATCAGGGTGACGTGGTTCAGTTCCAGGTCGGGACGTCGGCGGCGGCACAGGGCAGTCCCCTTGGCCTTGAGGTCAACATCATCCCCGAGCCCTCTTCGGTCGCCTTGCTGACGTCGTGTTTTGCAGTTTTCGGTCTGACCAGGGCCTTTCGGCGCAAATCGTAATAATTTCAGAAGGTACAACCAAACACGAAAACAACCAAACACATCCTTGCCACCATCACCACTGCCATCCTTTTTGCGTGGTCCACCCCAACCCAAGCTCAGACACAGTGGAACGCCTATAACGACTTTTATCTCTCTCCTACCTACACTGGTACTAACGCACCCGGGTGGCAGGGTGCTACCTCGCCATCCACGCCCTTGGGAACGGCCTGGGGTTACTACATGGGAAATGTCAACGCCAACGGCTTTCCATCCAGTGTTGGAACCTATTTAACCTCGTCTCAGATCTACAGGTACTCGAACCATGATCCCTTGAGTGCCGGAGGCCCAGTCTATAGCGGCTCTCTATGGGGCGCGACCGGTGGAGCCGGTTTTGCCCGTTACTTAGACAATGTTGGCTGGGGGGCACCGGGTGGTCTCCACTCCAGTCTAGGCCGTTATGATACACCTTGGTTCTCTGGAGCCCCAGGTCTCTCCCAAGGTTTAAGCAACTTAATCTGGATGCAGTCGGTTTGGCTCGGAGCAGCATACACAAGTAATGAGCAGGGACAACAGACTGGTGGGGCAGAGGGCATTGCTTCGGTTTTGACTTGGAAGGCCCCTCAAACAGGCGTTTTCGCATTCGCCGGGCAGTTTGTTGCGGGAAATCAGTCAGGCAACGGTGCCTCGGTGTCTATCGTCGATAACCTGGGCGGTGCAGCTCTTTTAGCACGGACCCCCCTGAACCCCAATGCTTCTCAAGCTTTCAGCTTTTTTGCGTCGTACAACGCGGGCGATGTCGTTCAGTTCCAAGTCGGAAGCGACTTTAAAATCGGTAATGCCGTGGGACTTCAGGTGACCGCCACGGCCATTCCGGAGCCTTCCTCCGGCATGTTGCTCACGGCCGGATTGGGCGCGCTCGGGCTGATCAATCTCCGCCGCCGGCGGTAAAAGAAATCGAGATAATTAGATTTCGCCAAAGGGCGACCCCATTCGGGTCGCCCTTTTTGTTTCATCCCCGCTGACTGAATCTTCATTTGCGGACGCCTCGGCGAGGCGTCCCTACCGAAGAAAACTCAAGACCGGGGTCAGACCCTAGCATTCCGCGTTGGCTGCATGTTAGGGTACAGACCCCTACCATGAACAATTGTGCATCGAGGAGAAATCTGCACGAATATTATAAAAAACGTTTGGGTCTAAGATTCTTTAGGTCAGTTATTTGCGACTTTGATCCGGCAAAAAATAGGTAATAAAACGGGGCTAAACAGGTGGAGAAGGAGGCAAAGTTGTATTAAATGTATCTTAGACAAATTCCATGAAACAGGTCCCGATTCCATCTCGTTGGTTTCAAGTTTGTTTTGCATGGCTTATCTTTCTTGCTGTTCCTGCTTCAGGATTCTCCAGCACGCCCATCACTTACAGTGCTTTCAAGGATTTCTGGTGGAACAAATCCGACAACGCCGATCTATGGGCCAACAAGGGGTTGGCGCTGGCACAAGGGAATCGCGGTACCGGCACCACGGCCAACGAATGGAGCTACGGTCTGGTGAACTGCACCGGCGGGAAACCCAACGATCCCTATCCCAAGACAATCGACGGTCAGCAGGAAGGCGCATTCGAAAACGGCATGAACCGGGATACCTGGAACCAGTTTTGGGACATCGCGCACGATGGGCAGCTTTTCGTGGTGGCGGGGGATCCTCTGGTTTTTCTCTACCGCAAAGAGGGCGTGGACATCGGATTTTTTGACCGCGGCTGGTACGAGCTCGCCCCCGGTTACGACGGCAAAGGCGCCGGCCGGAATCTGCTGACGAACGCCGACCACAGCAACAGCCGTTACCTCTACATGAGGCCAAACTTTGACACGCCGAACGACGGTGTGGCCGCGGCGGTGCGTTTCACCGCACCGGCGGCGGGCACCTATCGGCTCCAAGGCGAATTTCTTCCCGGAGGCAAAGCGCCAGGCAAGGTTTCCGTGGCGATCGTCAAGAGCGGGCCGAAGGACAACATTGTCGTGCCGCGGACTCTTCTCGACGATGACGGAGATTGGTTGGCGTACGACAAGACGGTCACGCTGAGCGCCGGGCAAACCGTGACTTGGCTTGTGGGCTCCGGCGGGGACGGCGGTCCGGCGGACATGGTGGCGCTGGAGGCGGAAGTGACTTTGGTCGGCGAAAACAAGGACTCCAAAAAGAAGGAGCCCAAATCATGAACGTGGAAGTGATTTTGTTGGTCAAAGGCAACGACACCCCAAAGAAGGAACCTAAATCATGAAGACAAAACTCATCCCGAGCTCGTTCGCGAGCGTGGCCCCGGCCTTATTTTTCGCCCTGGCCGGCTTCTTCCTTTCGACCTCGGCCCATGCCCAAGTCACCTCCTGGAATGCCTTTGATGATTTTTATGTCAATGTCCCGGCAACCGGCGGCGCGGGGGATTTTCCGCAGTCCGCTTGGGCATCCTTAGCGGGTCAGTACCCCTACCTGACTGGTTTGACCACCCCGAATGCATGGAGTTATGCAGGCGGTAATTTTAACGGTGTGGGAGCACCGGCCAGTGTGGGAACTTATCTTTCCGCCTCCAGCGGCCTTCTTTACCCCCTCACTGCGGGAGGAACGTATGCCGGTCCCGGAGTAAGTTATATACTCGGTGGTGGAAATTTTTGGATTGGTTATAATGACAGTTATGGTTCTGTAGGCCTACCGAACGCCCAAACCCAGATCGGCAAATACACACTAGAATGGTTTGGCGGCACACCCAACCACACCGCCAATCCTGGGGGCGTGAATAGCAAGTATCTTTGGGTTCAGCCCACGGGGCTGTCTCCCTCAACTGACGGTCTTGGAGCCATTGTGATGTGGACTGCGCCCACGTTGGGGACCTATGTGATCAGCGGGTCGTATGTCAACGGTAACTACGGCCAAACCAACCACTTTGCGATTGTAGACAGCCAAAACCGAACCCTTTTGTCCAAGCAAACCTTGCCGCCCAGCTCGGCCGAATCCACCTTCAGCATTACCAACACCTACGCGGCTGGTGAGGTCATTCAGTTTCAGGTTGGGGCGCCGGCGACCGCCCAAGGGAGCCCCCTCGGTCTTGCCGTCAACATCGTGCAGAATTTGCCGACCTCTTGGAGCGCATATAACGACTTCTATTTCGATTCCACGAGCACCAACAACAATGTGAGTTCCTGGACGGGGGCCAAATCGCCGTCCACCGCCGGAAGGGCCTGGGGTTACTACATCGCGAATGCCAACGGCGGCTCATTCCCCAGCCAAATCGGCAGTTACTTTGCGCCGGGCGTCATTGGAAATGGAACGAACCAGGCGTTATACGCCATGGCCAACTACCAGCCTCTGGGTGTTTGCAACGAGCAGGGGGCAGGATTTTCTGATGCCAATGACGGTTGGTTTGATACCGGAGGCAAAGGAACTGCCGTTTATAAAGACAAGTACGGGCTGAACTCGAGTGTCGGCAGGTTCGATATGCCATGGTTCTCCGGTGCACCCGGTTACGCAGCGGGAAGCGGTTCAGGAATCTGGATGCAGGCGGGTTGGCTGAACAATCCATCCGCCGAGGGAATTTGTCCCGTCGTGACCTGGACGGCCCCTTATCCGGGGGTCTACAAATTCCAAGGTTCTTTTGTGGTGGCTGACAACGGGACCACGGGCGGCCCCAACAATCTGTCTCAAACCACCCTCGCCATTGTGGACAGTGCCGGGGGCAAACCTTTGCCCCGGACTTTCGTCGCCCAAGGGAGCACGAATGCCTTCAGCTTCACCAAGCTGATGAATGCTGGCGATGTCATCCAGTTCCAGGTGGGTACCGCTTATCAGGTGGGGGCGGCTGTCTCACTCAATGCCGATGTCACCTTACTCCAACGAAATTACAGCGCCTTTAGCGACTTCTGGTGGAGTGGTCGGTTGGCGGGAACCAATAATAGTGCCAATGGCTTTGCCAACTGGACAAATGTTGCCGCTGCTACCGGGCAAGGGCGCAGCACCGTTACGCCGACGGCGCAGACCTCGTGGAGCTATGGCCTGATCAATTGCACAGGTGGAAATACAAACGACCCTTATCCCACGAGCATCACCGGAGACAATCCGGAGGGAGGTATCTTGCGGGCGGCTTGGCAGCAGTTCTTCAGTCTGGAGGATGGTGTTACCGCCCGCTACGTCGATAGCGTTCCTATCTGGTGGTATGAGGGGAACGGTGGCTCCATCGGTTGGTATGGCACCTCTTGGTATGCCGAGGCCCCCGGGTACACAGGGGATGCCTCCAAGGTTAACAAGAAATACCTATGGATGAGAGTGGGCTCCGGTCCTAACGACGGATCGGCGGCGGTGGTTCGCTGGAAGGCTCCGGCGGCAGGAACCTACCGATTTCAGGGTGAGTTCTTGCCGGGCGGGGATGGTCCCGGAACCCTTTCGGCCGCCATCCTGACCTATGGAAATGGCGATTTGCAGGAGGGTATCGACACCATCCTGATGAACAGGCAAACCGTGGCGCACGATGGAGCGGCCATCCCGTTTAATTTCACCCAGACGGTGGTACAGGGTCAGACGGTGACCTGGGTAGTGGGGGCGGACGGAGATCCCGCCGGTGACGTCATGGGTCTGCAGGCGGACGTCACTCCGGTGAAAACCGAGTTGACCCTTTCCGGGGTGAGCGTGGCCAGCAAGACTTACAATGGAAACAATGCGGCCACGCTACAGGCCACTCCCACGTTGGTGGGAGTTTCGCCTGGCGACAATGTGTCGTTGACGAACGTGGTGGCATTTTTTGATTCGCCCGATGCCGGGAGCCGGAACGTTTCGATTGCGGCCGATCTCGCCGGGGCGGACGCTTCCAAATATTTCCTAACCTTGCCTACCGGAATTACGGGAACGATCAGCAAAGCCACGCCGACGATTTCCTCGGCGCCGACGGCCTCCGCCATCACGCAAGGGGAAACACTGGCGTCTTCCATCTTGTCGGGTGGAACAGGGAGTGTGGCGGGTACCTTTGCGTGGACGACCTCCTCCACGAGCCCGCTTTCAACGGCGAGTTATCCGGTGACCTTTACCCCGGCCGACGGTGCCAACTACAACACCGCCACCACCTCGGTGAATGTCACGGTGAACTCCTCCAGTTCTTCCGGAACCTCCTTCGCCGGTTGGAGGGGAACCAATCCAGCCTCGGCTGCCTTGCTGCAGAACTACGCCTTTGGGGCGGCTTCTCCCAGCTCCACGCTCAGTAAATTAAACCTCCCGACCTCGGATGTGGCCGGTGACAAACTGGTGCTGACCTACTACGTGCGCAAGGAGGCGACCAATCCCAACCTGGTGGTTCCTCAATTGAGCTCCGATCTGGCCTCCTCCAACAGCTGGGCCGGCTTGCCCAGCAGCAACATTGCGACGATCAGCACCAACACCGTGGATGGAGTGCAGGTGGTGAAAAAGACCGCCTCCGTTCCGGTGGACTCGACCAGTCGGAAATTCCTGCGTTTAAAAATTCAGGAATAACGGCGTTACCTTTCCTTGCGGATTTCCTGTCGGGAAAAGGGTGCTGATCGGGCCAAAAAAGGTGGGAGAAAGAGGTCTGGTTTCTTAGGTTGAGGGGTATGCCCAAGGCTCAAACCATGAAGAAGGCGCCTGCACCGAAAGGGCAGGAGTTCGGCTCGATCCTGAAGCTTCCGATTCTGCCGGTGCTGGCCACCGTCCCAGATGAAAAGACCGCCTTGTGCGTGGCGGAGGCCTTTCAAAAGGCCGGGTTGCCGCAGATCGAGATCACTTTTCGCACCCCGGCGGCTCCCGCGGCGCTACAGGCCGTTGTCCGTGAATTTCCGGAAATGGTGGTGGGTGCGGGCACCCTGCTGACTCCCGCCCAGGTGAAGCAGGCGAGGGATGGGGGAGCCCGGTTCGGGGTCGCTCCCGGGGGCAATCCCAAGGTGATGGCCGCGGCACGGAAAGCCGGCCTGCCGTTTCTGCCCGGGGTGGCCACCCCCACGGAAATTGAGCTGGCCTTGGAGCAGGGGTTCCTCTGGCAGAAAATTCCCGGGGTGATGGGAAATCTGCGGCCTTTTCTGGACTGGTTGCGCGGTGCCTACGGCCACACCGGCCTGCGCATGGTTCCGGCCGGGGGTACGACGATCGACACCCTCGCGCAGAATCTTGACCATCCCCTGATCGGGGCGCTCGCCGGGAGCTGGATCATGCCATCGGAACTCGTCCGGGAGAAGAAATGGGATGCGATCGGGGCCTTGGCGGCCCGATCTGTGCAGGTGGCTCGCGATCTCGAACAGCGTAAGAAAGCCGGCGGCTAGGAAGAAAAAAGGCCGGGAGGCGTGCCATCGGTGGATGGCATCGCGGGCTAGGTTCAGGTTTTGCCTCCAAGGCGAAAGTGGTGTTTGTGCGAGGGAAAACAGGTAGAGGGAAAGCCCGGCTCCCGAAAGACTAGGATGATGATCTCATGCGTGGACGGCGGCTGGTCGGCTGGGGGTTTTCTGCGGGAACTCCCATGAGTAAGTCCTCCTTTCAGGTGGCGGTGACGGATTTCACCTTCGGGGACCTGGCGATCGAGCAGTCGGTGGTGGAGGCGGCGGGAGGCACCATCGTTTCCGGGCAGTGCAAGAGCGAGAAAGAGGTCGCCAAGCTGGCGGCTGGGGCGGATGCGGTCATCGTCCAGTTCGCCCCCTGCCGGCAGGAGGCCATCGGCGGCCTGAAAAAAGCCAAGGCGATCGTTCGGTACGGCATTGGCGTGGACAATGTGGATCTCTCTTTTGCCCGATCGAAAAAAATCCCGGTCTGCAACGTGCCCGACTACTGCTGGAACGAGGTGGCGGATCATACCCTGGCGATGATCCTGGGCCTGACCCGTGGGGTGGTGGCCAATGCCGAGGTGTGCCGGCAGGGGCTTTGGAAACTGGGGGTGGGATTGACCGAGATGCGTTGCTTGGCGGACATGCAGGTGGGCGTGGTGGGGTTCGGCCGGATCGGCCGGGGGGTGGCGGCGCGGCTGAACTCCTTCGGTTGCACCGTGAAGGTGTATGACCCCCTCGCCCCCGAAACGGTGATCCGCAAGGCCGGTTTTTCCTCCTGCTCCCTGCCGGCCCTTCTCAAAAGTTCCGATCTTTTGACCCTTCATTGTCCGAGTTTGGAATCCACCCGTGGGATGATCGATCGGAAGGCCTTTTTGGCCATGAAGGAGGGAGCCTTGCTGGTCAACACTTCGCGGGGGGACCTGGTGGTGACGGAGGATCTGATTGAAGCGCTAAAATCGGGTTGCTTAGCCGGCGCAGCCTTGGATGTGACTCATCCCGAGCCTCCCCCGGCGGACAGTCCCTTGCGGTCCTTGCCCAATGTGATCCTCCACTCCCATGTGGCCTCGGCGAGCGCCGCGGCCGTCCGCCGTTTGCGGGAAACCGCCAGCCGTTTGGCGGTGGACGGGGCCTTGGGGCGGACCCTGGTGAACGTGGTGAACCTCGGCAGCTGATTCCATGAACCGCGTACAGGTGAACGAGCTGGAGCGGTTCTGCCTGACGGCTCTGGATCAGTGCGGGGTGGGGAAGGAGGACGCGGCCAAAACGGTCCAAGTTCTGCTGACCACGGATCTTTGGGGGGTTTACACCCATGGAACCAAGGCCCTGCGTGGCTATGTGAAAAGATTGCGTGCGGGGGGTCTCAATCCCAAGGGCAAGCCTAAGGTGGTGGCCGAAGGGCCTTCCTGGGCGAGGGTGGATGGAGGTTCCTCCCTGGCGATGGTCACGGGACTTTTCGCGATGGAGAAAGCGATGGAGAAAGCCCGGCAGACGGGCGTGGCGGTGACGACGGTCTGCAACAGCTGTCATTTCGGGGCGGCCGGGTACTACACCCACTGGGCTGCCCGGCATGGTTTTTTGGGAATGGCGGTGGCCAATGATGTGCCTTCGGTGGGCATGCCGGGAGCTTGCGGTCCCTTGCTGGGAACCAATCCTTTCGCCTTTTCCTCTCCAGCGGCGGATGGGAAACCCATGAATCTGGATTTTGCCACTTCGGTCGTGGCCGGGGGAAAAGTTTACCGGCTGGCCCGGGAGGGGAAGCCAACCCCGGAGAATTGGTTGGTCGATTTGCAGGGCCAAGCGACGCGGGATCCCTCTCTTTATCCTGACAGAGCTTCCATTCTTCCCATGGCCGGACACAAGGGGTACGGACTTTGTCTTTTGGTGGAAACTCTTTCGGGAGCTCTGACTGGTGCCCGCATGAGGGACAAGGTGGGGAGTTGGATGAAAGATTCGCCGGAGCAAGTCACGGGTCACGGTCACTTCTTCCTCGCCATCCATGCGGAAACGATCTGTCCGGACTTCGGCGTCCGGGCAGCCGGGCTTTCGGCGGGGTTGCGCTCTTTTCCCGTGGCTCCCGGTGCTTCGCCGATGTTGATTCCCGGAGATCTGGAGCGAGAGAACGAAAAAAGAGCCCGGGCGGAGGGCCTGGATCTTCCCCCGGATGTGCGGGAGAGCTTGGCCGGTTTGGCCCAGGATTTGGGGCTGAAGGCGCCGGGGGGTTGTTCATGAAAAAGGCGCTTCCCAAAGGGAAAAAAGTTCAGCCCGGAGTGGTCTGTTTCGGGGAGGTGCTGCTGGCCCTGTCCACTCCCCATCACCAGCGCTTCGAGCAGGCGCACCATTTTGACCTCACCTACACGGGAGCGGAGGCGAACACGGCCTTGGCCTTGGCGCGGTGGGGGAATCGTAGCCGGGTGGTCACGCGGGTGCCGGCCCATGCCTTGGGTCAGGCGGCGGTGAACGGTCTTCGTCGTTACGGGGTGGATACGGAGTTCATGCTGCGCGGAGGGGAAAAGCTTGGCCTTCTTTTTCTCGAGGTGGGTCTGGCCCAGCGGCCTTCCCAGGTTCTGTACGACCGGAAAGGTTCGGCTTTTGCGGATCTCAAGCCCGGGATGATTCCCTGGAAAGAGGTTTTTACCGGCTACCACTGGTTTCACTTTTCGGGAACTGCCCCGGCCTTTGGCCCGGGGTTGGAGGCTTGCCTGAAGGAGGGGCTCCAAGTGGCCCGTCAGATGGGGTTGGGAACCAGTATGGACTGCAACTACCGCAGTACGCTTTGGGGGGCCAAGGAAGCCAAAAAGGCCTTTTTGAAGTTGGTGCCCGGGCTGGACCTTTTTTCCGGAACCCTCCACGACCTGAAGAACTTTTTTGATGCCCAGGGATCGGAAGAGCAGGCGGCGGCGGCGTTTCGAAAAAAATTTGGGGTGGCTCGGGTGGCTTTGAGCCAGCGTTCTACGGATTCCCAGGGGGTGGAAAGGTTTTCCGGAATGTTGCTGGGAAAGGATTCTGTCCGGCGGAGCCGGGTGCACGCGGTGTCTCCGTTTGGAAGGATCGGATCGGGGGACGCCTTGATGGCCGGCCTGATTCACGGGGTTTTGGCCGATTGGCCGGAGGAACGGATCATCGAGTACGCCGCGGGTGCTGGCTGCCTCAAGCAGACCGTGGCACACGATCTGCCCATCCTGGGTTCCGAGGAAATTGAGGAATGGATTTTGCGGGGTTCGGGAGGAGGGGTCCGCCGGTGAAATTCGGCTCTTCTTCCCGGGGAATCTGGCCCCAGGAGATCCGTTTTTTCCCCAAGGAGGTAAGCCTCCTTTCGCCCATCAGTCCCAAAAAAATCGAATTTCCGGCGGGACAAGTCCCGTCCTGGTCCTCTTCCTACCCGGGGTGCGGAATTTATATCTGCACGGGTTCCGGTTCCATCCAGGGTCGCATTGGAGGGAAGGTGTATGAGTTCAAGTCGAGGGACCTTGTTCTGATTCCTCCGGGCGCTCCTGTGTGTTGGTATGCGGAAAAGAGCGCCTTCAGTCTTTTGGCGGTTCACTTTCTCCCCTCCATCATGATGGCGGACATGAATAGCCGGGAGCTGACGGCATTTCTCTCCTCCTTTCGCTTTGGCCGGGAGGAAGAGGTGGAGGTGCGATCGCTCCCGCGGGAGTCTTACCGCGCCATCACCACCCGACTCCAAACCATGCTGGTCGAGCAGGGGGATGCGTCCGGCGACAGGGGTCTAAAATGGAAAGTGTTGTTGGGGGAAATTCTTCTGCAAACGCTCCCGCTCGGCTCCAACGGGCATGTCCCCAAGGAATCCTTTTGGACGGATCAGGCGTGGCAACGGTTGCCCAAGGTTTTGGATTACCTCCACAAGAATTGCCGCGAAGATCTTTATGCCGAGAGAATCCTCAAAGATTTGGGTTTACCCGATGATTTTCTGGCGACGGCTTTTCCGGAAATCATGGGTCAAAGGTGGAGCCGGTATCTTTTGGATTATCGGATCCGTCTGGCAGCGGGTCTCCTCCGCCAGAAAAGCGCCCGCATCTCCTTTGTCGCTCAGGAGTGTGGATTTCCCACGCTGAGTCATTTTAACGCCAGCTTTCGGAAGGTGATGGGCATGGCGCCCCGGGACTTTTATAAAAGCTCGGAATCGATGTTGGTGTCCAAAAATGGTGTCCGCAAGGCTGACCCCGTGAAGTCGAAGGCCTTCACCTTGGTGGAGCTTCTGGTGACGATCTCGATCATTGGCTTGTTGGCGGGGCTCTCCATACCGACCATCAAGGTCGCCCGCGAGACGGCCGAGGTGGGGGGGTGCATGTCCAATATGCGTCAATTGACCACGGCAATGCTGGCGGTGGCTTCGGACAACGATGGCCGGATTTTTAGCGGGAACGGGGTAACCGAGGGCTGGGCTCCGGATAGCGTCAACAACCTGACCAATTGCAAGCTCTGGTCCGGGGGATATGTGCGGAATGCCAAGGTCTTTTTATGTCCCCATGGTCGTCCCTCGGGCGCGCCTTGGTTTGGAAGCCCCGCCTGTCACTACAGCTTGAATGTGGCTCCGCAGGGCGGAGTGGTTTCCACGGAAATCATGGTCAACCGAATTCAAAACCCATCCAAAACGATCATGCTATTTGAGGAGGCCGTAGTGTCCGCCGGGCAGACCCAGGATTCTCGGGCTTTGTTGGATATCAACCTGCCTCCGGATCAAGGAGATAGCCGTCTCTTTACCCAGCAGAGTGGTATGTTGAATCACCGGAAAAAGGGTTGCGTCTCCTTTTATGATGGAAGCGTCCTTTCCCTTACGGCTGCGGATTGGCAGTCCATGCTAAACACCCAAACCAAGCGAAAGCTGTACTACGGAGTACCCTAGGAAACTGATCTCCGGATCGTGAGGCCTTACTCCTCTAGGGAAAAGAGGGGAAAATAAGCCGAAAACTGAAAGCAGGACCCCAAGGGGCTCCTGAATACTCAATGGATGATTTCTACAGCCAAGTCCAATTGGGAAAGCGCGTTGGTTTCCCATGAATTTCTTCAGGATCCGTACCCCTTGCTCCATCAGATGCGGGAGCATGAGCCGATTTATTGGAGCGACTCGATTGGGGGATGGATCCTCACCCGGTATGACGACATCATGGCGACCTTCAAGGACACCGAAAGTTTTTCCAATGAAGGCCGTCTGGGCAAGGCCGTGGAGTACCTTCCGCCAGAAAAGCGGGCGAAGTACAAGCCCTTCGAGGATCACTACGCCACCAAGGGCCTGCTGCATTCCGATCCACCCGATCACACGCGGATGCGGAACGTCATCGTCAAGGACTTCACCCCGAACGTGGTGGAGCAAATGCGACCCAACATCCAAAACGTGGTCAACCATCTGATTGAGGATGCGGAAAAGAATGGGGGCATGGATGTGATTCCGGAATTCGCCTCCGCCCTGCCGGTCGGTGTGATCGCGGAAATCCTCGGGGTGCCGCGCTCGGACCGGCACCTTTTCAAGCGCTGGACGGATATGATTCTTGGTTTTCAGGGGGTGAACAAACCGAGCGAGGGGGATCTCACCCGGGCGCAGGATGGCCTGCAGGAGATCCGTCCGTATCTGACGAACATGATCGAAGAGCGGCGCAAACAACCGCGCAAGGATCTGATGAGCAAGTTTGTCACGGCCATGACGGAGGAGGGGCGCATCTCGGAATCCGAGCTCATCAACACCTGCGTCACTTTGTTCACGGCTGGCCATGAAACCACCCTCTCCCTGATCTCCAGCACCATTTATACCCTGCTCAGCCATCCCGATCAGTTGGCCCTGCTGAGAAAGAATCCGGATCTTTTGAAATCGACAATTGAGGAGTCGCTTCGGTTTGAGAGTCCCGTTTCCCGGCAGACCCGCCTGATGAAAAAGGACGCCGAGTTGGGTGGAAAGAAGATGAAGAAGGACCAGATCGTCTTCCAGATGCTCAACGCGGCAAACCGGGATCCGGCCTACTTTAAGGATCCTGACACTTTCAACATTCGCCGGGAGAACAACCGGCACATTGCCTTTGGTTTCGGGCCGCACTTCTGCATCGGGGCCACCCTGGCGCGGACCGAGGCCTTCATCGCGGTCGGGACCCTGATTCAGCGCTTCCCCAACCTGCGTTTGGTCGACGCCAAGCCGGATTGGGACTCGGAAAAACGCAACTCACGCGTCCTTAACAAGCTGCCAGTCAAATTCTGATCCCTTCGTCCCACATCCCGGGCAATCTGGCCGGCAGAAAGCGAAGGGCTTAGCCTCCAATAAAAGACATTTCCACCTTCGGGGAGGGGCGGGCTTGCGTACGGATCTCCGAATAGCGGTCAGCTCGCCGGCTCCAGAGATCCGCCACCAACCGATAAAGACCCTCCTCATCCGGCAATTTCGTCCGCATGGCGCCCACGAGGTCGTACCCCTCGGAGGCAAAGAGGC
>Ga0214923_10002056_pt1 | contig 27516 bp, 39 predicted proteins | sample LL1510_MetaG_FD_177993 | JGI IMG/M metagenome (GOLD analysis project Ga0214923, IMG submission 177993) | Freshwater microbial communities from Lake Lanier, Atlanta, Georgia, United States - LL-1510 | ecosystem: Environmental > Aquatic > Freshwater > Lake | place: USA: Georgia | collected...
TGGTGCAGAGATTGCCAGCGATGTGCATTTTATAGCAGAAGAATTGTTGCTAGTTATTGATGGACTAAAACCACTAGAACAAATATCAAATAACATAGAAAAGCTAGTAAGAGCATCAGAAGAAGCGGCGGAGGCTCAAGATAGACTTACCTTAGATAGCTTAGAAAGCTCTGCTGAGGGTTCGCTGCTACCTGGTGGTGACATAGGTGCAGGAACCCCTGCAGGAGAAGGAAAAAGTGGTAAAGGAGGTCTATTAGGAAAAGTTGGTGGGATGCTGCCCGATATGAAGGGTCTAGGAAAGGTCGCATCAACAGCTATGGGTGGGTTAAGCAAAGCTCTATTCAGTGGCACCACCGCATTAGTAGCAGGATTAGTTTGGGCAACTATCGACGGAGTTACTGGGTGGTTAAAATCTGGTGATTGGGGTGTGGGAAAAATAGCAGGATTTATTGGAGGATTCTTCGGAGGAACTGGCGACAATCAAGTAAAGAGAACTATAGGTAACATGGGTAAGTGGGCTCTTATAGGAGCTGGTATAGGCAGTTTCATTCCTGTTGTGGGAACTGCGATTGGTGGGTTAATAGGAGCATTAATTGGTGGAATACTAGGATGGATCGGAGGGCAAAATATTGCAATATTCTTCGACGACTTCGGAACTTGGATAACCAACAGTTTTACAAATGGTATAGACACAATTAAAAATTTCATATATGACATATGGGATTTTGTTAAAAAAATGGTTAATGACGCCTTAAACGTAGTCGATACTATAAAAATGGGAATAGTAGGCTGGGTAAAAAGCATGGCCGATTGGTTAATTGATCTGTTACCGGATGATATGGTTCCGGAAGCACTGCTCAAATTTTCTCAAGGAGCTGGAGAAAAGGTCAAAGAGTATCAAGGAAATATTGATAGAAGAAACGCAGAAAATGCCACAATGGATGAAGAGTCTAAACAAAGATGGCAGACACTTGATGATCAAAAAGCTCAACAGCAAGCTGAAATAGCAGAAAAGGAAAAAACACGAGCGGAATACAAAGAAAGAGTTGCTGAAAATGCGAGCACATCTCTAGCAAATCCGCAAACTCCAGGCGCCAGTGCTGCTGCTGTTGCTGGAGGAAGCGAATTCATAAGTTCAGAAACCGGAAAACCAGTACCATCTACAGGATTTGATGGTAAACCATCTACTAATGTTGCAGGACCTTCTGAACAATCTCTCTCCAAAGATGAAACAAAGAGCGCAGTATTAGCAGAATTGCAGGCAAAAGGAATAACAGACCCAAATGCACAAGCTAACATACTTGCAAATCTTCAAGCTGAGTCAAATTTTAAAGCTCAGAGCGAAAATCTTAATTATTCGGCAAAAACTCTTATGAAACTTTATGGACCAGGAAGTGGAAATAAAGTAAGAGTAAAGAGTATGGAAGAAGCTCAAGCAATAGTAGATCGGGGTCCTGAGGCTGTAGGAAATCTAATCTATGGTGGTAGAATGGGTAATGCAGCTAATGAGGGATACAAGTTTAGAGGTCGTGGTCTTGTTCAATTAACAGGAAAAGACAACTACACTGCGATGAGTAAAAAGTTAGGTATAGATTTGGTGAATAATCCAGATTTAGCTAATGATCCTCAAATAGCAGCTAAGATATCAGCACAATATTATGCCGATAGAAAGTCTAAGTTTAACTACAATGATATAACTCAGGTCGCAAAAGCAACAGGTCATGCGGGAGGGCATCAAGAAACTCTTAAAAGAGCAGGATACGCACAATCACTAAAAGCAGAGATAGCATCTGGAAAAATTTCTGCTGACGGAGTTGTCTCACCAGAATCTATTAAACCAGATTTGCAAGGCGCATCGATTGTCCCTGCGAGCTATAACACAGTTAATAAACAATCAGCGCAGACTGCTCAAGCAGCACCAACCATTGTTAATAACGTAAACAACACATCAAGTGTCTCAAATGGTGGTGGTCAGCAGCAGAGTAGACCAAATGACACCGGGACCTCTTCTATGAGGCCCACGGTGTTAAATGCCTATAGAGCTTAATTATTCCTCGTTAGCAAGCTGTTGCAGATAAGACAAGTCATCTGAGATATCTTCATCGTCAGAGAATGTGGTTTCTTGAGCCGTAACTTCACCAACATCTGCTGCACTTTCGGCAACTGAAGCTCTAGTTGTAGTCTTAGTAACAGGAGATGTTGCAGTTGAATCTTCAACCTTAATTCCTGCACTCAATCCTAAAACTCGATCCAATCGCTTCTTTAGATCGTCATAAGATTTAAATTGTGATGGATTCAATAGCTCAGTTAGCTTGTGCTGACTACGCCAAAGTGTTTCGATTTTCTTATCATCACCACCTAAAATAGCCTCAGAATTTGCAAAGTCCGATTGATCGTAGTTGGGATATCCATCAACCTTTCTGCACTTCAACTTGAAGTTTGCTCCTTTCCATGGGCAAAAAGGATTTAGCGGGTCTTTCTGATCAACAGGATCAGACTCAGGAATCATAGCTTCTTGAATCTTCTGAAAAATCTTCTTACCATACTTAAACAAGAATACTTTACCCTCGTTTTCGGGATTAGCAGGATCTTTTACAACTAAAATGTTTGATACATATCGAGGAGTTCTCTTTTGCTTTCTAGCAAGATCCTTATTAGCATCGATGCCGGAGTTCCAAAGCTGATTGTTGTACTCAAACACAGGATCTGGATTACCTTTACCTAAACTTGTTCTGGACTTCTCAATATACCATCCACCTGGACCCTTAAATGCATGTTCGTATAAAAGAACCCAAGGAAGAGAATCACCATCACTCTCTGGTAAAAAACGAATGACCGCCGCACCGACACCAGACTTATCAACAGATAGCTTCCAAAACCTATCATCATCACTAGAAGTTGCAGAATCCTTTTTATTCATCTTCTCAAGCTCATCTTGAAGATTCTTTAGACCTGCTACTCCTTGATTTTTCTTTAGATCGGCAAATGACATAGTTTTTCTCCAATTAAAAATAGTTCACTAATAATAGTGTTACAATCAATCTAACAGATTTATAAAAGATATTCAAGCATTTTTTGAAACAAAAATATTTTTCATTATGGACTTATATCGTTTAGTATCAATGTCCAAGAAAGGACTGTATTTGATACAAAGTGTTCTAAACTCAGGCCATATAATTCCATCATCAATTTGTTTGTCTATTCTTGGTATAAAATTCAGTATCTTATTCATTAGTATAAAAGTTTCAATTTTTATGGTGTGTTGCACAACCAAATTTACAATCTCTGGCCAATTATTAGAATCTGTAACAACAAACAAATCATCTAAATTATCCAAATCATATGAAGTTTCAATAATTTCTTTTATTTTGTTTAAATCTTCGGTGAAAGAATACTCCAAACTTTGATATGTCTTTTTCCAATTAATGTATAATTTTCTACCATCTTCCGACAACAAATCTCCTACCCAGACATTTTTGTTTACTATAAAATTTGAGACTAGCAGTTGCTCAAATTGTTTTTCGGTATACAGCTTAGAGATTCTTTGAAAAAAATACTTATCTCGACGAGTTTCAAACTTTTCACGAGATACTTTTACACCACCAGAAAATTTAAAATAATCGTAATTTTCTCTTTGAAAGTGTAATTTCAATGCAACGTATTTTTTATACGCTTCATATGCGTTCATATTTTATAGTAAAAATTTGGCTGATTTCTTTCCTCTGTTTATTAGATTTAAATCTGTAGCCTCTGCTTCTATTTTCTGCTTAATACTTATGTTTAACAATCGAGGTACAGACTCGGGCTCGATGTTGTAAGTAGTCATATAATTGCACACGGCTTCAAAATATGAAATCTTATCTTCTCTTACGAGCTTTTCTATTTCTTGCGAAAATGTTGTTTGTGTATGAATTTTCATGCTATCATTCCATTATCTTTTAACAGTTTTTCCAATACTTCATCATCCATATATCCTCCAACATCGAATTGATCTATAGATAATGTTGCTATCAATTTATCATTACAAAAAATTTTTGTTCTACCATGTCTATAAGAAATTTTTATCTTCTGATCATCTTCAGATTTTCCTTCCCACTCCGAAGGAAAGCCCAAATGAGTTCTGACAAGGCTAGCAAAATCGATCTTCATTACTTTCCTCCAAAAGATTGTGTTTTTTTAGAATGTAAAATAGCTCTTCGCTGGTAAGATATCCACGGAGATAATCTTTTGGATCCGAAGATAACTGATCTATACATAATACTAAATGTCGCTCTTCAATGCAATCAAAAATATCATCAACTGGTTCTTGATTGGCATAAACTCTAAGTCTATTGCTACGATAATGAATATAAACACCTAAACCATTTTCAAAATATTCCCGTTGACTGGGGCAAACACCACAAGTTTGCTCTAGCTTATTGAAATCAATCTTTCTGCTCATAAGTCTAGCTTGCTTCTGAACCCAAGAAATACGGGAAATCTAGGTGCGTCTTTAACACCAACTGATTGATATTTATATTTAACTATTTTATTCTTATACTTCTTGCGATGAATCCAAATCTCCTTTTTTAGTTCGTCTGTAAACCCCGACCCTATACCAAATTTAACTCCTGTTTTTAAATCTTCAACTATTAATGCACCTAACGTGTCGGCTGGTATTAAGCCACCTTTTTTAGTAGAACGTTTTGATAAACCAAACTCATCTTTTTCCTGCTTGTTTTCGTTGTGCATCTTCTCTTCAAAGCCAACTATTTGAGCTTCTGCATCATAAAATCTTTTGAGCTTCATGAGTATTTGTTCTTTTGATGTGGAGCGACCACATTTATATTTACCATCTGGTGTTCGTATCATCACACCTTCGTAGCCCTGTTCTAGACACGTTTTTTCATACTCAAACAACTGTTCTGGTGAATGTATCCACACAGGATACAAAACAATAACCTGAAACTCTTTCGTTGGATTGTCAACAAAATGATGCAGCAAGTCGTCGATTCGCTCTTTGTAGTCACGATTCAAATCGCTTTGTACAAAATCAAATGCATAGAATGTGAAATCTGGTTCACCATCGAATGACATGACTTTTGATTGAATATCATTAAATGTACCTTCAGTCATAATTTCGCCGTCAATACCATCCGGTAAATGTTTTTCCAATAGTTCTCTGATGTGTGTGTTAGGTATGGGCTTAAATTTTCGTGTGACAGCTTTACCATCAACTTTTAGTACACGAATGCCATCTAGCTTTGGTGTTGCAAGAACAGGAAATTTTAGTGATGATACATCTTCTAAGGTGGCTGCAAGAAGTGGTCTAGTAATCATAAAATAAAAAAACAGCCACTTGCTTGTGGCTGTTGTTAGAATAACACAGAGCTTTATATAAGTCTATGATTATTTAATGCGTAAGTAAAATCTTTTTGGGCTTTTTGTGTTCAGGAACTTTACATTCCAAAACTATTGACAACAATCCATTTTTTACTGTGGCTGTTTTTACTTCCATATCTTCTCGTAGTGTAAATCGTCTCATAAAAGACGTGCTTGATATGCCCTTATGAAGATACTTTCGCTCGTCAGGAGTCTTAGTCGCAGAGATTTTAAGACTGTTACTGACGAGTTCTATGTCAATCTCGCTCTCAGAGAAACCCGCAACATTTAGTTCCAATGTAAGCTCGTTTTCCTCACTTTTGACCAAGTTATACTCCATCGAGTCAAAACTTGTAGTGTTGTAAAACTCTGGGAAAAAGGTGTGTAAAAAAGTCATAAAGATCCTCCTATAAGATTAAAACTCTTATAGAAGAATTATAATCACTATGTTGTATGATTTCAAGAGCTAGAGGAGAATTATTTTGATAAACTGCACGACAGGGTAGACAGGGAAGCAACCATACGGAAGCCTATGATCTACCACTGTTTCGCCCTTCTGGGCTCGTCAGGTGCAGAAGCGCCATAGCTCATTTTCCAATTTTGCGCTCTAATGAGCGTCTTATACAACTCACAGCCAGAATCCTAAGTCTTCCAAAGATAGAATCTGTTTTATGCGCTACCAGTTTCATGTTAGTCGAAATAGGGCTGTTGCTATGAGACTACTATATATAAAAACCATCCTCTGTTCTACAAACTTTTTACCAATTAAATGCATCACGATATGATCCCCAACCACCATTCATCAAAGTTCCAATAGTCTTTGCTTGTCTAGCTACGTTGGTTGCAGCGTTGGCTGCTTGGTTGACATTGTTAATCATGTTCATGTTGTTTTCGTATCGTCGTTGATTCTCCTGGATCTCTCTGGAGTTCTCGGCGATTCTCTGCGAGTTGTGTCTGGCTGCGATCTGTTGTCTATAGGTTTCTTGTTGGGCTCGCTCACGCATCATCTGAGTTTCAAATCGTGCTTGCGCTAGTGCCTCTGACCTAGAATCTCCTGATCCTGTGCTAGGTATTCTTGCTCTGGGTGCATACTGACTAGGAACTCTATAGTCAACCTCAGAGTATGTGTCATCATTCGATGCATCATATTGTGTCTCTATCGAACCATCTTGTGCATCATACGATGTATATGATTCATACTCATCAGCCTTGACCAACAAAGGAGTAAAAGCAATACATGACAATAGTGTGATTAGTAATTTTGTTCTCATACTAACATAATATCAAACACACCGATCAGTGTCAATAACTATTTTATATGAGATAACTCTCTGTCTTTATTAGATTATCTAGTTGATTTATCTCTTTGGAAGACAGTTTGTTGTCATCACCCATGATTTCTTGTATCTTATGCAAAAAATTAAGATACAGATGACGCTCCAATAACTTATACAAAACATTTCCTGGAAGTCTGTTTTTGACTCCATATTCCTTAATTTCTGCGGCAGTTAGAGGACGTGCAAAGCCTGATGCTCGATCTTTCTTTATCTTATCATATAAGTCTATTAATCCCTGAGCGTCATTTTCTATCTCTTTAATTTTTGCTTCGATTTCTTTTCGCAGAGTTTGCATATCATCTTTAGAAAAATGCTTTAACTCATTATAATCCACAATATCGTCTTTAAGTTCATCTTTAAGCACATCGATTTTTGAAACTGTGTCTTGAAACAATTTCATATATTTTTGTATATGAAAAGGCTTTTCTATTGGTTTCCGAACAAATTTGTTATTACTGATATCAAAAACGCCGTCTGCCGAATTATTAGCATTATCATAATCAGATTTGTCATTCAAAACGTGCAAGTTTATAGGATGTTGTGTACCAGAAACAATATCGCCGCTTAATTCAATAGCAATCTTTCTGACTTGATCCATTTTTTCATCTGATGTTGCCACTAAAACGTTTATATCAACATCAGAATCGTTTGAATATCTTTTAGTTAAAATGCTTCCTATCAGCGAATAATCTATTATATCAACCTTTTTGCCTAGTATAGCAATTTTTACCAGAATTTGATCTCTGACAGAATCTTTAAGTTTTGGTTCGTCAACTATATCAAAAATTAAAGGACTTAAACTTGATTGTTCAGGGTCCAATATAGATTCGTGCAAAAAATTATTAAAAGATTTCATATTAGTTACAATCGGTAGGACATGTAATGTTTGTTTCTGTGCAGGGACAGCCTTGGCCTGCACAAACTATGGGCGAACAAATACCATCTCCACACTGATTTACACAAATAGGAAGATTTAAATTTTTGTGTTGATACTTTCCTAACAGGGCAACACCAATCAATAGTGCAACAACAAAACAAACAGTTAAAATTGGTGTTAAAATCTTCATCATAAAATCCTTTCGAGAGAGCTACTTACTTCCAACTCTTGACATCGTTCTGCTACAGAGTCAGATTCGGAGCAGGAAACGATAAAAACACTCCCTAGCAAGTAGCTCACTATTATTTATTAGTCATAATCTTTAGGTGTCCATCCTAATTTGGTTAAAACATCTAAAACATCGGGAAAAACTTCTCCCTCACGCCCAGACAAATAAAAATCCAAGTATTCTTCATTTAGTCCACCTTTAACATTTCTTAAATTTGCAACTAAACCTCCTGCATAACGCCAAGATGCAGAAAACTCCTCATCATCTTTTACCCATATTTTATTACACAATGATGCATAAAGATTTTTGGCAAAAGTTTCGTCCATAACTAAATTCATTATATCAGAGCTATTTAAAAGCTCCGTTTCAAACTTAGTATTTCCATAAATTTCGTATATCATATTAAACTCCACTTAAAACATACAACCAGGGAATAATTGCAAATATTAAATAAAAAGATATCATAGACACCAAAAAGTTTTGCAACCACTTTCTATCTTCGGCTCTGATGCATCTAGCGCCGATGATGATCATAACTGTTATTCCTATGATCTTGACAAAAAATAATCCTAGAAATGGACCTAAAAGTTGAATAAAATATCTAACCAGTGGGTTTCCTTCGGCTGAGGAACCTAGACGAGTAACGCCTATGTACGTTAATACTCCATCTGCAATTTGAAGAAGTCCAAAAAATATGGACAAAATATATAATCTAGTGTTCGTCATAAAGTTGGTGGACCTGATCGAGAGTCGCACTCGATGTCCATAACGTCTTTGCTATTCCGTGTACAACAATATTTTGAACTTTCTTGCTTTCCAGGCACTTAACCCCGTTGACATTCCGTTCAAACAACTCTCAGTCACAAGGGGCTGATCAATCAGCTTTCTCACCCAAGATTAGGTTTTACCCTCACATAACGGATGGTTATCTGTGAGCACCGCTAGTTTGAATTACGCAATTTATAGAGTAACTAGCAGAACATCTATAAATCACGGCTTATGCAGCTAAGGCGTAAGCAGAGTCGTTAAAGTTTGCACTTAAACGTTAGTCCATTTATTACGATGCCAAGGACTATCATCGTGTTGTGGGAAATAGCTCCGAACATTAAGTCGAAACTACGCAGGCCCTTATTTCTCTACTATATATAAAAATGGAAAAAAATCAAGAATTTATTAAAATAAATTAGATTCCAAAAGTTCACACCAAAGATGAATTATGGTTATATGAGTTTCTTGGATTCTCTCTGTGAAAGATGATGGAACTATTAAAGAAATATCGGCCAAAGAGCGAAGTTCTCCACCATCTTTTCCAGTTAATGCAATTACTTTTGTTCCTTTTGTTTTTGCAGCTTTACAAGCCTCTATAATGTTTTTAGAATTTCCTGATGTAGAAATTGCAACTAACACATCGCTGTCTCCACAAAACGTTTCTACTTGTCGAGCGAAGGCTTGATCAAAAGAAAAATCATTTGACCAGCAGGTTAAAGTTGAAGCATCCATTAAATGCATAGCTTTAATTCCAGGTCGATTCTTTTTATATCGTGCAACAAGCTCTTCTGTTAAATGCATGGCATCACACGTTGAACCACCATTTCCGCACGAATAAATTGTGCCACCAGATTTAACTGTCGTGAACAGAAGATTATACGAGTCTAGTATGTTCTTACAAAACTCTTGATCACCAGCCAATTTCATTTTCAATGCACCAGACTGAAATAACAAGTCTGATATCATATTGCAACTCATAATTAAGCGTTACGTTCAATAAAATGTAAAATGTGTATAGGTATTAATTTTTTTGTTCCTGCATCCAATTTATCTATCAGATCTTGGGCCAACAGAAAGTTTTCTTGTTTAATGTGAGCTGATATGGATTTTAATATCTGCTTCTGATAAGAAGTTTTTGCAGTTGATATGCTATCGATCTCCAACGAAAACTTTTTACAATTTGCAGAAAATTGTTTTTTAGGAACTTCTAGTGATCCCATATATGAATAAGCATATTTGTAGTCCATTGAGGACTCTGATAGCTTATAGAGATAATTTAAAAATGTTTGTTTATTAAAACTCATGCAACTATTTAGTTGGCTAATACTTCCTCTTCTTCTGAGTTTTCTTCAGTTGAAATACTTGTGTTTTGAGTTGATTTTAGCATCTCAAAAATATTTTCCATAAAGTCTGTATTGTCCATATGTTCTAGCAGTTTGGGATCCAGTTTTGGTCTATCATCGACTCCTACTTGCCGGAGTTCCCACGCCAAAAGAAAAAACAAACAACAGCCAGCATTAGCCAGATGAGTGAGCCTCGTTTCTTTGTCTTTGTCTTGTCCATGAAACCACCTAGTTAGATGTCTTTGCAGTGCACCGAACGCTCTAGACCAATTCATTCCCTTTTCCCAATTTCTAGCTTCATATTTTGCTGCACCAAAGGTCAAAACTTTGGCTATCTCATTAACAGCATCATAAGGTACCAAATCCCATCGGATTTTTTGCTGATCGTGCTTGATGCCTTCTGTTTTTTTGTTTTTTGTCATGATACCTCTCCTAGATAATTTGTTATCTTATGTATAGCACAGATGCTAAAAAATCTCAAATATTTAATCTAGACCAAGATTTATTCTGGCAATAATATATTCTTTAACAAAACCAGATCTAACAATATCTTTTACTCCAAATTCTACTAGAGAAAAACTATCCATAAATCTGGCAACTTTTATTAAATTTTCTATTCCTGATACTTGATTTTTTTTACCAGTCATTTTCAAATCATCTTGTCTATGATCTCCGCAAAGAATTACACGAGTGTTTTTTCCTACACGGGTCAAAACGGAATTTATTTCGTGATCGGTACAATTCTGCACCTCATCGACAATAATTATTGCATCATCAAAAGTAACACCTCTTATGAATGAAGTGGACATAAACTCCAAGTAATCTCTCTTTTTTAAGAGATCATACACATCTCTTCTTCCACCACAAAGCTCGGCGAAAATTTCACGATATGGTGCTTCGTAAAGTGCCATTTTTTCTTGCAAAGTACCAGGAAGGAATCCCTGATCTCTGGTAGTAACAGCACTTCTAACAATAATTATTCTTTTTGCCATTCCTGACAAAAGATCATTTAAAGCAAAGTATGATGCCAGAAACGTTTTTCCAGTTCCTGCTACACCATATAGAAGAATGTTTTTTCCCGAGCCGTTTGCATGAAACGCACCTTCTTGATTGTCTGTTAGCGGCGACACGTTGGCTAAAGAAAAATTGTGCTTTAGTATTTTCTTTTGTCGTCTGTATTCGTCTCTGATCTCTTCTATTAAAGTTACATCTTCCTGTTGACGATGAGACTGTCGTGATCTTTTACCCATTAGTGATCCCTTAGATTGTGTTTTGTCTTTCCCAAACCTTTTTTAATTTGAGCCATTCTTTCTTTGAAAGCTCCCGAAGGTTTTTTCAATCCATCGAGCCTAAAGGGACTAAGCAAAGATGGTGCTGATAGAACGGAGGTGACTGAATTACTATTACAATTTGGACAAGGTTCTTTTATAGGAGTTTCTCGATCATCTATTCTTAATAGTTTATCAAACTTAAAATTACAAGCTGTGCAGAGGTAATCGTATGTTGGCATTATTTACTCCACTATAAATTGATAAAACCACATAGATTTATTTATGTCATAAAAAATATGTTGGAATGACTTCACATTCATCACTATCAATATAACATAAATAGAAATATGCGTAAACAACTTTTATAGGTGTTAATTATGAGTATTAAAAAGAAAGTTAAATGTTTGGTATGTCGATTGCTAGTTGCGCTAGGTCTAAAGAGCGTAGAGTCTTGCAAGGCTGGGCCTCTTCCAGTATCTGCACCCAAGAAAGCCAAGAAAAATACATCCAAAAAATCTAAGTAAAAACTACTTAGATGGTGTTTTTGTAGGGGCTGGTTTCACACCAGCCTTTACTTTATCTGAAGGCTCGTAGTAAGGTGGTTCGCATTTTTGCCATATTTCTTGATGATGTCCTCCACCACCAGTCTCCGGGTTATGAGCATGAAGAAAATAGTGCTGTAGCTCGTGACGATAGATCATGGCTGCGTCAACGTTTTCAATGATAAAAACGGTTCTTGTTTCTGGCTGATAAACTCCAACCACAGCACCTACTTGTATTCCCATAGGAGTAGCTTCAAAAATAGGAATAAAATTAAACCCTATTTGAGGTTTAGTGTAAACATCTACAGTTTTGGCCTTTACAATAAAACATCTGGGCAGATGCACAACCGTTTCGTCAACTATTGGTGACTTAGGCCACACGTTTTGATTTACACATTGTAATGCTGTATTAAATTCTTTTTGTTCGTCAAAATGAAGACCGCATGGCTCAAGATCATTCCATGACGCATGAGGAAATAATTCATGAATCATATACTGGGACTGAGGATCGTTTCCTTGTCCCGGAACACCTTCACCTCTAATTAAATCTATTTGAGGTTGATATATCACACTTAAAACAAAGGTGCTGGCTAAAGTAAATGCCACTAGATGATATGTGGAAAAAACAATTCTTTTTCCAACGTTTAATCCCGTTTTTAGTAATTTTGCGACTTTTTTTAGTTTCTTATTATTGGTTTTCACTCAAATCCTCGTGTCTAAATCTTTATTTAGACGTTCAAGGATCTTTATTTCCAAACTAATCTTCCAGATCTTCTGGTTTTATAGGTATAATAGCAATTTTGGCTTTCTTTTGCTTATCTTTGTAGATTTGTGGTAGTGAATCTTTTATGGTTTTAGCCAACAGTTGATTGATCTTGTCGATGAGTTCGTTTGTCTCTTCTTCAATTTGCTCGTTGGGCTTATTTGTGTCGAAGGTCAGAACAACTTCATACACCTTCACCATCGCTCTTAGCGGTGGAGGTGTTTGTGTTTTTTGCTGACTCTTTTTTACCGCCATGTTTTGTATTCTCGCTACGAATTAGACCAGGAAAAACCTCATCTATTAATTTCTTAGTTAATCCTAAATCAAGTTTTCTGTCCTTAGCATTTAACAAAATCTCAGCTTCTTTTGAATCTAATTTTTCCAAAAGACTAATAAAAATACTCTCTCTTTTAGTCTGCGTCAATGAAGGAGCAAGCTCTTTAGTAAAAACATACCAGCCCTTTGCACTGGCTTTTAGTGTTGTGTCACCAAAACCCACGGGTGAGGTAGATTTATTAAACGGTGGAACTCCTTCAGGCAAAGCAAGTTTAAGAGAAGCATCAAAATTCATTCGCAGAAGCCCTCTTAGAGCTCCACAATCATTTGCTTTCAAGATATCCAATCTTTCCGACTTGGTTCTTGCTTTTTCAAGTTTATCCACAATTTCTGCTATGCTCAATCCACTCATAGTTATTCCTCAAAACTCTGAAATACTTTCCAACAAGTATTTCAATTTATTCTCTACAAAATAATTTAGTAAATTTCGCTTGTCTCCTGTTGGACCTTTTTGATAACATTCTATAATTTTTGATTGAATGTGTTCAGGTGTATTATCCAAATTGATTAATAACTCATTACGCTTAAAGTTTCTTAGCATAATATCATCACAGAACTTCTCTGGATCTACAGCAGACAACCACAAATCTAGCTTATCTTTTCTAATAGGCTTTTGTCGATCACCTTCTGTTACAAACACGGCGTCATTAGATAAAAAATTAGGAATACCATCACCAGAATCACCAGTCAAAATGTGCTCTAGCAAAGTTCTATGTGGATCATCGGTAGTTAAAAACTTCTTTTGCATAGGAGAAAACTGCTTTACGTTAGAGTATTTCTGCAACTGAACAAAGTCTTTATCACCAGATAGTATCAAAACATCTTGAGGAGAAGGATCTAATGAATTTGATAACAACTCATGTGTCTGAGAGTATTTGACCATGGTGGCTATGATATCGTCAGCCTCAGCACCTTCTACTTGAATGACTTGATAAGGAAACTTATCTCTAATCTCATCTCGAATCTTATTGAGAGTATTAAAAATTAAATTCCAGTCAAACTTAGATGCATCACGCATCTTCTTTCTGTTGGCTTTGTAGTAAGGAAATACTTCTTTTCTCCAGTATTTCTTGTCATCAGCACAAAACACCATTTTACCATATTTGTCACCGAATTTCTTCTTGTAAGAAAGAATCGATGATAATACCATGTGTCTAATTAAATTCTCCGATAACTCAGCATTTGGGTTTGAGCTAATCTGAGACATCAGATTTGAGATAAGAGTTTGGTTAAAATCAATTAATATCATTCTATTACTATAACACGAATAAAGATCAAAGACAAGCTATTAGTGCTTTTCTGGACCATATTTTATGGCTTTATACTCTTTGTAAGAATCTTCGGCAATTTCTATTCTAAACATTTCTGGACAATATTCATCCAAAGTATAATAAATTCCAGACTCAAATCCATGACAGTATATTTCCTTTTCTGTTTGTTCTTTTATATCGATCACACGTCTCATCGCCGTCAAAAATCCAACACCAACCCCAAGTAGAAAATTAAAAAATAGAACCAAAACAAATACAAAATATCCAATCATATAGTTCTCCAATTAATAGTGACTTTTCCTTTCGAGTTTAAAAATTGATTAGTCATAGAAAAGTGTTTGCACCCAAAAAATCCCGTGTGAGCGGAGAGAGGCGAAGGATGTGGACACTCTAATATTAAATGCTTGCTACTATCTATCAAAGAATTTTTAGATCGAGCGTAAGAACCCCATAGCAAAAAAACTACATCGGTTAAATGCATTGAAATATCAGATATAATTTTATTGGTAAATTTCTCCCATCCTAAATTTGCGTGAGATCCTGGACAATCTTTAGTCACAGTTAAAATGCTATTTAATAACAAGACTCCTTGTTTTGCCCAACAGGTTAAATCTCCACAATAATTTATTACAGAAACATCTGTTTCTATTTCCTTAAAAATATTTCTCAGCGAAGGGGGGATTGTTTGATCTTTATTAACGGAAAATGCCAGTCCGTTTGCTTGACCTTCTCCATGATAGGGATCTTGCCCTATAATGACCACTCTTATATCATTAAACGACACAAGCTCTAATGCTCTAAACATATCTTGTTTAGAAGGACACACATCTGATTTTTGTTTTATTGCGGCTGCAAGTTCCAGAAAATATGGTTTTTTTATTTCTTCTGAAAGCAAATCTTCCCAAGTCATTTTCGGCTTCGCACCTTTTTCATATCATTTATGGCCTTTTCGTAGCCCACAACTACTCCAAAGGAAAATATCATAATAGTGTAAAGAACAAATAAAAATATCAAAAAAAATTTCATATCATTATTGTTTATTTTTTAAATCTAGCTGCTCAGTTACCTTATTGACAACTTCTACAATTTTTAAATCCTTGATAGATTGTCCTTTAAAAGACAATAATTGATCCACTTTAATAATAGCATCAATTATTACGATTAGCTGATCTCTAAACGCTATTTGATGTTCTATTTTTGCCGACAATCTGCCTAACATAAAGGCAAAAAACGTACAAACTGCTGTTATTATAATACTCATATCCTAGTCCAATTAAAAAATTTAGTCCAAAATCGCTCATTTAACTTAACGTTCTCTCTAAACCACAAAAGTATCTTAATAGCACTGTTGATTCTATCTATTTGTTGAATAAAATATACTTTCTGATCTGATGTTAATGGCATCTTTAAACTTTCCATATACATTAAATCCATTTTATTCATGTTGAGCGTGTCTATTAAAAAATCCAACTGGATAATTAAATTGCTTTTTCTGTGTATGAAGTCGCTAGACTTGGATTTTTTACGTCTAAAAACAGAAAATAACAATTTCAAAACATCATTAATTTTCTTCATTTGATTTAACTCGGTTGATTGTTGATAGCTCTGATCCAGCAAGACTGGTTATTATGCTGCTGTCATAAAACTTTCGTAGCTGATTCATTAGGTGAATATTTTCTGGCTTTTTGCTCAATTCTTCTATCTGAAATAACAACTCATTATAGGTTGTATGAAAACTTTCGCTATACACACCTTCTTGATATTTTGCATCAAAATTTTCTTTATCAATCTTTAATTTTCCACCATATCTGTATTTGGCATATTCTTTAATTTGATTTTCTACTTGGTCTACATCAGCATTATTCATTAAAAATCTAAGATAAAGCTGACTAGCAAACTTGCTCTTGGTTTCTTTAATCAAAAACAAGTCTTTTCTCCAAATAGCATCATATAGCGATGTTATATGTCCTATAGGCATCATGTAAACAAACTGCTCGATGTCACAGTTTTTGTCTGGCCAAAAATTTTCTATTTTGATATCAGATAAGACAGATCTTGCTTTGTCTGCTCTCTTTTTGTAATCATCTCCTCTTAAAACCTTTTCAACAAAAAGTGGAGAAGTGTTCTTATTATACCAAGATACTGCCTTTTTACCTAAACCTTCTTCAAACTTTTTTAGATTTATCCAAAGAGCTTGCGTTTTGTTTTGCTCTAACAGAGCCATGTAACAATATTCATCCGAAATTTTCTGATTATTTTGATCTACAAAAGGAAAAACTTTTACTACATCAAAATTATTTTTGTGAATCTCGTATGAGCTATATGTTCTTACATCAATTCCATAGTTTTTATGTATATGTTCCGCTAATTTAATTGTTAGTAAAACATCTGATAGAGATTCATGATCTTGTGTGACATTTTTGTCCATTATTCCTAGCGACTTGGCCACAGATTCTAATTTAAAACTGGGTTTTCCGTTTTGTTTCTTCTCTAGCTTTTCGTAGAAGTCTGGTCTGTCGCAAGCCAATCTCTTTACAACGTGCAGAACATCACCGTATTTTATAGATCCACCAAAATATGGATTAAGACCGTTTCTAATCATGCTTGTGCGTAGATATGGCACATCAAAATTATTTGAGTTGTATCCTACTATTCGTGTTTCATTCCACTCCACAATATCTTGGAGATACTTTTGAATTTTAGCCATAGCGATGTGTTCAGCATCACGAGCTTCGCTACAGTGAGCAAGAATATCGGTTTTAGATGCAATTATGGCATACGGAGAAGGTAGCTGAAGTCTGGAGATTTTAATCTTGTCTCGTAAACACGATTTAATCGTCCAGTTATCATCAATCTCTACAAAGGCGTAGTTTAATATTTGTCCCACAGAGTTTAAGTCCGTGGTTTCTAAGTCAAAAAATATAGTTGTCATACTAAATTGCTTTTAATAGTATAGTATCTCTATTAATTCTTCCAGTCAATTTTTTATCCTTTGCTCTTATACCAGGAAGTATTTTGCGAAGAGCTACTTTTCCGGCTTCTAATACTTTGGGTATAACATCTTCGGGCTTTCTCAGCTTCTTGGCAATAGATTCGGCTGCATCAAAATTTAATATAGTAGAACCCTTCACAGAAAATCCATGTACATTGTTACATACATAAACACCTAAGGTTCTATATTTGGTGTTATATACCCAAAGTTGTGTTGCACCACATATCTGAGTTGGTGGAATACTCTTGAGATTTTCATGCTCTCTCAAAAAGTTTAATCTGGCAACCTGCTTGATTGCAGGCTTTGGTTTCTTAGCTCTAGGTGCTCGATTGTTTATCGATATTTGTTTTGCAATATCACACCATCTAGCAGTATCAGAAACTATTTGTTCTACAAACTGAGCATAATCTTTCAGTTGCTTCTTTGATAAGAATGAATATCCTTCTTTTAGTTGCTCACACTCACCAGAAATGGCTTCTTGAAGTTCTGGAAGAACATGATCTGAAAAATATTTACCAATGTTACTGGCTTGTGTGTGCTTTATGTTTTTTGTTTTTAACCACTCGTAAACATCAAAAGTCTTTTTGCATTTACTTACCAAAAACTCGTCTATCTTTTCGTCAATTTCGCCTAAATATTCTCTTAATTGATTTTGCAGATGATCTTGAACGCTGGGCTTATTAGTAGTCACCGAAGTTGGACTGGTTTGATCCGAAACATTTTTGGCAAAAAAATCTACAATATTATTTTTTGTTTGTTCAATGTGTTTATCATACTTTGACGGAACGATTGTGCCATTTATAGATTTAATTCTACACAACCAACCTATGGTGTTAGTAAATGGGATATCATCATCTTTAGCTATTCTGTTTAGCAAATCGGGCTGTTCGCCTTCAACTCGCAAAAACTCCACAAAATATTTTCTGGCATCTTCTGATGTTTTGTTGTAGTTATACCAAGTTAGCATTTGAGCCAACTGTCCGTCATCAGCATCTATTTTCCATCTTGGCTCATTATCACCTATTTTTGACAAGCGAGATCGTGCTGTGGTTTGTTTCATATCAATCCAAAAAGAATGTGAGTTGTCTATCACTAAGTTTACAGTAATGTTGTGCTAGAGACAACAAAAAAGTCATTTTTTTTATTTAATAAAATCAATAACTTAACTTTTTAAAAATCAATTAGGAGCGATTTTCCTGAAGGAGCTATACTCCGAGCTATACCCTTGCTTTTTTTTGATTGGAAGAGCTTCCAAACGTTTTGTCAAATCCATACTTGGCAACAAAATATGAGTCTATAACATCTGACATGGGTGAGTCACCTTCATTACAGTGAATTATTGATGATATATCAAGGTGTGTTTCTGCAACAAAACTCTCGTACATTACCATCTTATTGGCATTTCCTTTTCCGGTGGCGAATTTTTTAATAGCGGGGGGAGAGATCTCGACAAATGCAATATCTTTTGTCCACAAAGTGTGCTTTAGCAAACCGGTGTTTTCTCCAATATGAAAGACAACTCCTTTGGAGGCGTAGGCATAACCTTCAATAAAAACCTCAGCGTGAAGAGGAATCTTATCTATAGCCCAAGCAGCCAACTTTGCAAAACGTTCTTCTTGTGTTTTGTAAACAACTTGTGTGTCACCATAAAACATTTTTGTTTTCATGGTACATTTCTTTTTTTGTGTTAAAAAGAAAAATTTGCAGTTGTCTAGAGACCACTTATCGCCTAGATGAACGCATATGCTGGGACTTGACATAGAATAGTCTATGCCCACCACGCACTTAGTCATCTTCTATCTCATCTTCATCTGTGTAATATTTGTCATCATCAAAATCGTCATAGTCATCAAAGTCTTTTAAAAATGGGCGATCATCTTCTAACTCAACGACATCTCCACAGAAAGGACATATTTCTGGTGTAAATTTTGATCGTTTATCTCCGGTAAGAGTGCTAGTCACTACTATTTCGATAGTTACTGCACACTCATGACACACACACGTTTGTTTCTTTTTTTTCATTAAATAATCTCACAGTTTCCAGAACTACAAGCAAGTTCATGGGTGGAAGTAGTTGTATCTTCCTTTTCGTATATATGTAAATTAGCCCAGTCGGCGTGCATTGGCATCTTTTCTAACAAAGCCAAATATTGTTCTTTGGTACAATCTTGGTATGGTGCTTGTTTATACACATGATCACTAAATGGAAGAAAAGATATTCCAGAAATTTGATCAAAGTTTTTATACACAAATGCCGCAACATCTAACCATTCATTTTCTTTTACCGAAATTGTTATGGAAACGGTATGCTCGGCCCAATGTTTCTTGTAAAACAACCAAAGTTCAAGATGCTCAATAGCTGTTAGTTGATCTCTAAACACAGCATTTTGTGGTGATGCAACAGGAAAAGAAAACACAGTTGTGTGTTCAGGTTTGGTGACATCAGGTTCGTGCGGAAAGCCCATTTGCTTCATGAGTATGCATAATGGATCTTTGTTGTCTGAGCGAACAGTTCTAATATAATATCTAGAATGTCGAGGATGAATTCCTGAGGCACTATCTACTAGCTGAGATACGGTGCCTGAGGGCTTAACGCAAGTAATAGACGCAGATGCTTCTATTCCCAACATCTTTGCCCATTTGGCGTTTACTTTTATTGCATGAGTTCTAAGCTCTGTTAAAAGAGTTTTTAAATCCTCATTTGGGGTTGACATCATTACATTATCTAATATTCCAGTTAAAGAAACGCCTAACAATCTTTCTTCTTCAGCGTTCTTTTGCCACTCTTTGGTCAAATATCGAAAATTTGTTAGAGTAGATTGAATAGTGCCTAAAATAGTAGCAAGCTCAACTTTTTTAAGCAAAGTTTCTTTGGTATCCTCAGCTCTTACAACCACTTCGGACAAATTGCAGAAGCCTCTATTACGCAAAAGAATCTCGGCGCAGGGATTAGTTCCTGCAATTTTAGTAGCATCTCTTCTAGGACTATTATTCAATGACACTAAAGAATCTGCACCTTTCTTTGCTGCAACTAAATTAAATATACCCCGCTCACCTGAGCGAGATTCATAAAGAGATTTCCATTCGTCCATGAAAATACCAATATCGGGCTTTTCCGTGTAACAAGCAGAATTATTTGCTAATGCACGTTGAACGTTTTCAATCCACCACTGTCCACCCTTTGCGGCTCGCATCCTATCATCCGATAGATTGCTTAAAGAAATAAGTGCGGAGCGTCTAACTCCTCCAACCACAATTACTTCTGCAATCTTACATACGATATCGTGACATTCGATTGATTGCAGTTTTCTTCCTGCGGAGGTCTTGAATGTCTTTACACAAAAATCAAAAAGCGCAACTAAAGGTTCTGGCCCAGAGGCACGACCACCAAAAGTTTTAAGAGGAGTTCCAGCAGGTCTAACTCGACTAACATCAATTTTGGGTATTTGTCCTTGATATAACAGTCCTATAATTTCTTTTAGAGACTTGGCCCATCCAATTCTTGAGTCTTGAACAACCACCGTGGTGTCTGATTCATAAAAAGACTCGGCGACCACAGGAAGCTGAGACACATATTGACGCTCGACTGAGAAACCAACTCCTGTTCCGCACGAAAGAATATATAAAATTTCGTCGAACGCCCTGGGATTATCGATAGCAATAAATGAACAATTATATCCTGCGGTTTCATCTCGTTCAAGAGCTTCTCCCGCTGTCATCAAACATCGCATGGAGGGCATTACATCCAATTTTGATATAGATTCTTTTAGTTCATTTTGAATGGACTTTTTAAAATCAAAATTGCATCTCTCTTTCAAATGTTTTTCAAAAAATACAAAATATCTATCTACTGTTTCTGTCCAAGTTTCTCTTCTTCCTTTTTCTGGCAACCATCGACTGTAGCGAGAAAGGTGAATAAACTCTTGATAAAGAGACGGTAAATTTTTCATTAAATTCTCCTGTTTTAATTAACTAGAACGATGATAACAAATTTTGATTGTGTTAGCAAGAATGATTTAGTCTAATCGTATTCTAGGATTAGACAATCTGTAACACATTTTTCCTGCAGGAGAGTCGTGTGTTAAATACACATTCATTGGGTAAGTTGTTGGAGAAATCGATGATCTGAATAGTAATCTTCCATCTTTGTAAGACCCTGAGCTTGAATATGAATCTACTATTTCACCAGCACGTTCAATTTTGACATTACTTGCACGAGATCTTGATGGTAGTATTACAACACCACCTCTGTCCCTAAACTCAGACTGTTTCAACAAATTTCCACTTTTTGGTCCATCAACAAAAGAATCAGAAACAGATGAACAGCCAGATTCAATCGCAGAATCTTGAACAAAAGGCTCATTTACATAAACGACACCTTCGCTTTGAACTTTTGCAACATCTTCAAAAATTGTTTTGTAAACCTCCAAAGGTATAGAGTGATTTCTGCTTCGAGGATCTACAAACCCCGATGCTCTGTAATCTAGACCGTTACCTTCCGCAGACCAGATCAATGCAACTTCACATCTATTAGCCATCTCTTCTATTAATTGAAATAGTGGTGCTCCACTTTGTACCCAATTTTTTGCTTGTCCTTCTCTATGATTTAATTCGCCCAGCGCAGGACGATTTGGATAAGAAACGTCGGTTCCATCCATATTATAAACACACGGCGCAGAAATATTTGGTGTTGCACCATGACCTTCTAGTGTGTCGGCTCCTGTTGCAGTCAATCTATCAGGAGATGGATTTAATGGATTCCACACCACTCTGGCGTTTGGAAAAAGCTCTCTAGTCCAGGTCATCAGTGTTGCACCAGCAGCATCACTAACATTACTTTCTAATCCCGGATTAATTAAAAGCTGTGTGCTAGAATCTAAATTCTTCAAAACTTCTTGCAGAGGGGCCACATACTCAACAAACTTTTGCTTTAATGCAGCATCTTGACTTCTCAATTTATTGTCATAGTCACTCACCGAACCGACATCAGCAAGGAACTCGTAAGACCCTAATCGCCCATTTCTGTGTCCAGGCTCATTTATTAAATTAACTTCTAGCGTCTCTAATCTAGAATCATTCATAAGCTGTTCAAGACAGGAAAAATTATTTCCAAAAGTATTATATAAAAATGCAATATGCAAATGATTTACGACTTGAGATGCTTCTAAAAAAGCATTACAATTAAATTGATCCGCAGTTAAATTAAAAGGGGCGTATCCCACATTTGTTAGTCCATCTGAAGGATTTGGTGAAGAATCGTCGGATCCACCATTAGAGCCGCAAGCTGTCAGACACAAAGCAAAAGTACAAAAAATATTTTTATAAAAGCAATTCATATCACCTCGATTAATTCTTTAATTTAATTATAATTCTACAGGGAGAATTAAATTTATTTACTAACTGAGATTTTGTGGGCAAAACAAAGGTGTCATTATCGTCTATAACGTTTCCTTTTAGAATGTCAAACACATCTTGATAATCTTTTTTGGACAATCTTTGTCCGTTTACTTCTATAAAATTGCTGGGAAAATTATCGCTCGGAAAATTAATCATATATCCCACAGGCAACCAATCTAAAACTTCTGAGGCACCAGTTATCATATTTTTTTCCATCTACAAAATTCTAATTGAGCTTCTAACCCGCAAAAAGTTCTGGTCTTTATGATAGAGATCAACTCTTCTGAGGACTTTCCGCTCAGTATCATATCATTTATATCCTTTTCAACTATGGATGAAGGCCAAATACAAACTTTTTTTCCATCATTTATTGATGATTCCAATAGTTTAACAATTTCTTTATTTCTAGGTTCGTTATCGTAAATTAACACCAAATTATCCGCTGTGACCTTTTTACACACTGATTCTAGATCGGAGTTGGCTGCCGCTAAACAATTTGGTAAAAACATACTATCGATTGGTCCTTCTACAACGTATCCAGTTTTTCTACTATCGAATTGATCCAATCCATAAATTAAATTGATGTTCGATTCTGCTCTTATCGTAATATATCTTAATGATCTTTCTGGAGTGAAAGAGCGACCTTGAAGTCCTATCAACTTATTTTGCGAATTAAAAAATGGAATTATCAATCTAGGATCATTTTTACTTAAATTTGAATATTTACCAGGAAAAACGTCATCTACTAAATCTGCAAAGTCATCAGCAAAATATATTTTTGCCAAAAATTGTTTAGGAATTTTTCTAGCTAATGCATATTTTTTGGCATAATGCTCATCTGGTAAATCCAACAGCTTAGTAGCTTTTGATGAGCTAAAATGAGATAACGTGATTTTAGAAGCAACTTCTACGACCTTGCGAGTAGTTTTATTATCAACACCCGATTTATATTTTTCTAAAACATATTGATCGTGATAAGATGGAAAATGCTGTTTGAGAAAATTTGCTAGACCTAAACCAGAACCACAGTTATGGCATCTGTAAAACATTGAGGTGTTTTTTTGATAAAAATACCCTCTGGCCTTGGTCTTTTTCTTCTCACTATCTCCACAAATTGGACAAGAACAGTTATAAAGATTCTCTTTCTTTTTCTTAAAATTGCGAAGATGTGTTCCTATAGTGGATATGTATTTTAAATCGATATAAAGCATTTCTGAATTATATCAGAAAAACTATAGTGTGCAACTACATTTTAGATTTTAATTCGTCTAACTGTTTTTCTACCAAACTTAATCGCTCGCTAAGACGATCTATCTCCATTAAAAGATTATGAGGAAGCAATCTTTTAGTTTGAGTGGGAGGTGCGGGTGTAACCTTGGCTACTGGTGCTATTATCTTTTTTGGAGTTTCTATAGAAGATTCTGGTGATTCTGTTGATGCTTTTTTGGACTTTTTCTTACTCTTGGTTGCCATTTGCTACTCCATTTTCATAGTATTCTTTGTATAACTGTATAATTTTGGCCTGTTCTCTAATATATGCCTTTAGCTTTTGCATATTTATTGCCAAATTTTTATAGTCTTGACCAGTGAGAGCAAATACAACAGCTCTTCGAGTTTCATCGTCCATAGAATTAAAATACTCTACGACATTATCTTTGGTTAAAACCTTGAATTTAACTCGCTCCATTTTTATTGGTCTAGGTGCCGGAAGATTTAATGCGGGAAGTGGATCTGGCTCAAACATATCAACAACAGCAGAGCAAGAACACAATAAACAGCAAAGAACACCTAATAGATATTTCATTTGCACTCCTGTCCATTGGACATAGTTTCAAAGCAACTTAACACATCTTCTGTTGCTTTATTAATTATTTTTTCTACTAGAGCGGGCTTTTTTCTAGCCAATTCTTCCAGTGACATTTTTCCGTGATTTTCTCTGAATAATTTGTTGCGTAACTCATCAAGTTCTTTTTGAGCATCTAGTATTTGTTTAGTGAGTTCTTCTTTTGAAGCAATAATTTTCTTATAGCTTTCTTTCAAAAGTTCCATCTGTTTTTGTTGCTTTTCTACTATCTGCTCAAGCTCCAGTTTCTCTCGATTAAGAGATTCTATAAGATGACTGGTGTGAAGATAGTAAATATAAAAGGAGACTAGGAGTCCTAGTGCTGATACAACTAGAATAGTTTTTCTATTTTCCCAAATTAATTTCAAATACATCAAAAAAGAAGTCATCAAGTTCACGCTCGCTTAATAATCCATCTACCATCAGGTACTACATTATATATAGTTTTAATTTCTCTGAGTCGGTAAATAATTACTGAAAGTTGATCCACAAAACCATCACAAAGCACATAACACTTTGTTCTCATTGGTTCTGTGAGGCCAGATTTAGCTCCTACAAAGTATTCAAACTCAGATATTTGATTGGAATCATGAGCTAACCAAATTTGTCCATATATCTGTGTTATTCCTATGGGCGTATAGCCAGCGTCCACTCCCAAATCCCACAGAGTTCCATCTACAAAAGTTTCGTGTTCCCAAGTTAATAGCTCAAAGCCAGGAAATGGCTGATCTTGTAGTGCAAAAGTATTTACTTTCAGATTATTAAAAATAAAATACGCCTGCATTGACCGCTAAAATTAATTCCATACGAGATCTTCGGGAAGATCCTCATATCCTGTGTTTATGCTACTCAACAAAGATCTTGCATCCGATTTAATCATGTCGGCTATGGCCTTTATTTTCAATGACAACAAATCGATTCCCTCAAAATCCTTGCGCTCGATTAAAATATCTAACATATTTACATATTCTTGTTGCTTTTCTAAAGCCGAATAATAGGAACGAATTCTTTTTACAATATAGTGATCTTCAGAATACATTTCACTCATTTTGTCACAAGCAGCATCAATAGACTGCTTTAGCTGATTCATGCTAATTTGCAACTCTCGCTTTATTTCTAACACACTTTTAGTTTCCATATTAATTCATTTCTTGATTAGTTCTTTTTCCGAAAACAACAGTTGTGCACGTTCCTTTAATCTTTTCTCCCTTCTCTTCTATAAGAGTTACAAATATTCCAGGATCAAAACATCTTTCCTTAATCAATTCAATTTTATCAGCATCCTCAACAGAAAGTAACAACTCAATATTGTAATTAACTACAACTCGCATATTACCCGGAGTCATAGACAAAATATTTGTTATCATTCCATACAGAGGGTAAGTATGACCCACCTGAACCTCTCCATGTTCGATAGTTACACCTAGAGAGTCAAACACATTATTTTCATCGTGAAGTTTATCAGTCATATGATTACCAAAATGTAAACGGTTACTATAAGTTAATAGTAACACGGAAACACTAAAGTATCAATGTATATTTAATCGTTTTCTCTTGAGCAAAACTGGATTTTTTGCTATTATTGGTTCTTTTATTCCAGCAATATTTCCAGATCCAACATTATTCACTGGAGCATCTTCTTCTACACTCTTGAGTTTGGTGTAGTAATCTGGTTTTTCTTTTAAATGAGCCAATACTATTTTGGCTAAATCTTTCTTGGAATCTACTACGTCTAGTTCTGAATCGTCGTCATGTTCGGATTCGACATCTAATCCCATTTTAAACTGTTTTAGATCGATTTTTTCCCAATCAACAGACATACTATCTCCAAGTTTCTTTGCATCTGCTAAAGAAAACTTTTTTTCTTCAGTTAAAAGATAGTTTCTAAAGGATTTCATATCTCTCGCAAAACTGATATTATTCCTTGATCCAAAGGGATATCGGTGGTAATTATTTCACAATTTTCTAAAAATGTTAGCTTCTCTGGCATATAATTTAAATACACCAAAAATGTTTTTAGATACGACCAATAATCACTATCAATCTTAAAAAATAGTATGTTAGTAGCAACTTCTATGGGGAATACGTTATACAATATAATAAGATGATTCAGTATCAGTCTCTCTTTTAGCTCATCAGAATTTTGATATCTGGCAAACAATCGTTTTATATAATTGATTCTTTTTAAATCGTCATAAAACTCATCTACATCAACACACTGAACGTTCTCATAATGTTTCATGGCATACATTACAAGATTCTTTTCTGTAAGTCTTGTTGTCATATTTGAATCAACAGAATCAATCATAACGAAGAAAATAATTAAGCGGGGTCTGAACCTACGTCAACGCTAGTTTCAGCAGCATCGCTGTCGTCCTTAACCACACCAGAAACTACACGAGGAGCATCATCTAGTGCAATAAGTAGCTCGGCCTTAACTCTGCTACCAGTTTTTTGAATTAAATACCATCCAGCACCAGTAATTCCCTTTGCTTTATTTGCTGGTAGTCCAGCTTCGAGATTATCGATAAGCACGAGTTTCTTTCCTGAAGCGTCTTGAGCAATAGAACCGTCGGGTTTTAGCTCTACGAATTTTGGACGATTAGCTACCGTATCTGATTTTCCCCAAAGTGCCATATATTTCTCCTTTAATTAACTCAAGTATAAAATTGTATATTATTTATCGAAATCCCAGTTTCTTTAGTTTACCTATAACTTGATTAGCAGTAGTAACTTGGATTGCTATTCCACCGGCTGCCTTGTATTCCTGACAATTTTTTATATAATCGTCTATCAATACAGTAGGCTTTTTATCTTCAGTTCTCGCAAACAGCTTCTTTTGACTTCTTTTGACCAAATAGATCTTTCCTAAATTCTTCATACCTAATCGTCTAGCTAACCATCGTCTTTTACCGGCTTTACAGGTCTTAGCTAGTGTACCACACGCACTTAAAATATTAGGTCTATATTTTTTAACAAACTTCCAAATTAGTAAACCATCGGGCGTAAATTCAAGATTTTCCCAAAAATTTGGAGTTTTGTTTAATATTGCCCATCGAATCTCATCTGCTTCTTCATCGGAGTGATTTTCTTTCCAGTAAGGATCTTTCCACTCGGGTTTTCCTGCTGCTAGTAGTGCTGCGTTAGCTCCTGACATCCAATCTACAAGCGTTTCATCCATATCTA
>Ga0214923_10002057_pt1 | contig 27516 bp, 24 predicted proteins | sample LL1510_MetaG_FD_177993 | JGI IMG/M metagenome (GOLD analysis project Ga0214923, IMG submission 177993) | Freshwater microbial communities from Lake Lanier, Atlanta, Georgia, United States - LL-1510 | ecosystem: Environmental > Aquatic > Freshwater > Lake | place: USA: Georgia | collected...
GTCCTGACAGGGCTACTTGCAAGGAGATTCTAAGTGGACGATACCAGTGCGTATGCGACCACCCAACGGTCCTTAGCATGGATACGGCTACCATGACATGCACAGTAAACCGGTGCAAGTACGGGGCTGCACCAGACGCCTCAGGGTCGGTCTGCGTTTGCCCCATCCTTAGTGCGGACTATGCAAAGCAATGCGTCCCTGCCACCTCTGACCCGCTAGTATACTACAACACCACTGACGGCTGCCCCTACGACACGGAAAGCAAGGAAAAGTGCGGTAAGACGTATTTATTCGGGAAGCTGTCGACGCCGGAGTACGAGATCTGGAAGGATACGGTGAGGAAGCAATGCGTAGGGGGGGTTTGTGTGTGCAAAGAAGGTTACCAATTGGGAGTAAACGGGCTTTGTGTGGCACTCTGCGATGTAAACCAGACGCAGCGACTCGTAACCTCGGGGTCCTCGGTGTACTGCTACTGCAATGGGGATTACAATTCAACAGCGGGATGCTACACTCTTCTATGCCAGGGGAGAGGGATCTATCACCTTACCAATAACACCTGTACCTGCAACAGCTCCTTGGTCTTTGGCGGGCCATCTTGTGGTCAGACCCTGTGCGTCAATGGCAGTCCCTCGTCGGATCGGACCTCGTGCACATGTGATTTGGGGTATACCGGACGTCTGTGTGATCAGCGTGGGTGTGGGGCAAACATGGACCGCCGACGCGCTGACTGTTCCTGTAAGTTTCCCTACGTTGGCAATGACTGTGACTCGTCTGTGTGTAAACATGGTATACCTTACCTTGGTGGATGTAACTGTAGCGGCACAGTCTACGACACTGACATCTTCTGTTCTGGCGATGCTTGCGACGGTCCTGGCCTTGAGCGAGATGCATCGGGGAACTGTGTGTGTGCATCAGGATGGAGTGGAGTCAATTGCATGATCTTTGACTGTGGGCCCTACGGGACTTTTAACTCGTCTTCCTCTACGTGCGTCTGTGATGCTCAGCATGACTTGGCATTGGACGGAACGTGCAATCTTCCTAGCTGCCCTACTGGCTACGTATTCTTTCGCAATCAATCCCTTTGCAACTGTCCGGAGGGGTACACCGCTTCTGCCACAGAGGGGTGTGAGCCAGTGTGCTTGAATGGAGGGACTAATGCAGCGGATGATACTTGTCTTTGTCCTTCCGGGACGGCGGGCACGTTTTGCCAAAGCGAGACTACCAAGGACTTGCCTCTCCTGCCTGACGCGCAGCCTGACCTAGATACGCCTGCAGTAGGTACTGCGAGACGCCAGAGCCTCCTGCTACAGTTTGACTCGGGAGCGCCCCTTGACTCGGCACAAGTAATCTTCGACGTGGCAGAGCTATTCAACGCGTCGGTATCACGGGTATCGATCTATCACACTCAAGCCACTTCTGCCAATACCCAGACTGTGTTCATGTACTTGAATGTCTCTGCTAATGTGAGTCACGTATGGGCGAACGTAGGGAGTAAACCTTGTAACCTTGGCGTTTTGTCCCAACTATCTGGGCTTCGGTGTGAGCCATCATCTAGCGGACTGGCGACTGGTGCTATCGTGGGTATCAGTGTCGGCAGTGGCATCACGGTTCTGGTACTGATAGGCTTGGCAATAAAGTACTTTTAGATCCTCAAGGCTAAGTCACTACACACGCACCGACCCACGCACTTGTGACATTCATCATGCTGAAGAAGTTAAGGGCCACGTTCGAAAGGAATAAGAAACGAAAGCATAAGCACATAACGCGCTCCAATGACCACAAGCAACCAGAGAAGAAAGAGCCTATGCCCACCTTCAAGAGACCGAAGAAACTTCTTCCGCCAACCAAGGTCCCCACCTTCATCAAGACTATGCCTCAGCCACCGCCGACCTCCGACACCTGTAGAGCTCTGCGTGACTTCATCCTTTCTAGGCCGCCAGCAACACGATTGATTGAGACTGCCGCGTACGAATCTGCATTGTTGCTCATAGCCGAAAGACGTATTAGCCCACTTCGGCCTGGAATGCTAATTGACCCACCAGTGTGCCTAAACGAGCGGAATTGTGTTGGGGTTACTCAGAGGTTGCGCGGCTTTGAGGGTTGGGAGGAGGGCATGCCCCTCATGTCATACCTAACTCACGCTGAGTACGACACTCTCATGAAGACTGGAATCAATCCCAGTACAAGGAGGCCATGTTTGCTATGCTATCGGTATCAACTCAGCTATCTGATTCTGGCTCTATCGCAATCTGGGACGCCTATGCACCAAGAGATGGAACTGCCTAGCTTCTATAATGACGTCGGCCCTGGTGAATACGACCCCAACTTCTGTCACATGCCGGGGGAGTACGTGTACATAGGATTCAAACGGCCGTGTGCAGCCTTCAGGTTGGACAGGCTAAGGGTTAGACGAGATGCGGCTGGGTATCGATACGTGTCACAGGACGAGATGCTACAGAGGGAGGGGGATTTTCGGTCCGGGACAACTGCCGCTATGTCCAGTCAATGGCACAGCGTAGCGGAGGGTACCTCTGCAAGTTGTCCCGGCTTCTCCTCTCCCTCCATGGCCAGCCCCCCGTCTCCAAAAATGATGCCAGACTCGCCGGAGTGGCCAAGCTCGTTCGACTGGCCATGCGGGCTGGAGAACGCCAGTGGGAGTATGGACGACTTACAGCATCAGATCAGCTAGTTGCAGTGGCCTGGATTGGGTCTTGTTCCCCACTTAAGCTAATGCACATCCTTGCTGACACTCCCAGACTCAAAAGACTTGATACCACCTTCACGACTAAGGTGATGAGGATGGCCTGTGGCGACATGCCGAACACCCAGGGCTCCGTGGGGGTTCTCATGTCGTTCGACCCGGATGCTGGTGTCATCGCATGTGTGTGGGACGGGGTGGACACAGTCGCGCGTCTTGCCGTGGTTCTACCCCAACTTCACAGATGCTCCAGGGTGGCGGCGATCCTGATAGAGGTAGTCACGTTGTACTGCATAGGCGAGTTCGGTGGTGTGCCTTCCCCTACCCTACACGAAAGGCGCCAGCTCGTCCTCGAGTGGCACCAACGAACAGATGAGAACATTCAAAGGGCATGCCTACTGAGGTACGCCAAGCAGCTCGAACTCGTTGAGAGTGCCCTGCGCGCCGCTGTAGGGTACGCACTGCAGCAGACTGCTACGTTTATCCCCAAGAGGTGTGCATGGTCTTGGCTGTCTGAGTACTTTAGGAAGAAGCCGATGACGTATCCTGGCACGGCTAAATACCCCTCAGTATTCTGGAGGAGATACCTCAGAACACCAATGGGCTCGTGTGATTGGCAGTTTGACTGTGATGTCATGAAGAGGGTGATAACCCATCAGTTGGCATATGACTGCTACACCTGTGCCACTTACTGCTACAGGATGGGACATATTACTGTGGCCACCAGGCTCCTCAATTGTCTTGTCCTGAACTTCCCTTCACAGGCAGCACGTATTTCACAGATTGTGCATCACTACCGTACTCTGCCACAGCTTTTCCTGACTGGACTCTATCCCTCGGATTGTTGGGACCCACCAAGGGACGATACGGAGGGGTTACCCGGGTCGTACTTCGATGGCTTTGGCACTGTAGCTGTGTGCCCCAAGCGCGTGGTTCTCCAGCACGTTATCCAGGGTGGAGTGCTTACCCGCGAGGGTGTCCACTCCCGCAAGGGCGCTGACTATCGCTGTAGCCCTGGCAGACCCTCGTTCATGGTGTACAACTACCTAGACGTGGGCATCTATCATGAGATTGCCATAGATGTGAATACCGGCGAGTGGTCTTGTGCCCGAAAGAAGGGAAAGACTGCCGACACCTGTAGCTCTTCTAAGCTTCTGACATTCTCCGGGCTAGGGAAATGGATTTACTTCAAGAACCAGTGTTATTTTATCTGCCGATGTGGCATGCTGACTCTTTGGAGGATTGCGTCTTGCAGGTACACAAGTAAAGGGGTGGTCTGCATATTTTGTAGACAACTGCCCATGTTCAACTCTTAGTAAAAAGTTCAGCTGCCAGTTTCGTTGTCCATGTTATAATCTGGTTGGCCACGGGAAGAAGGGTTTCGCGTAGGGAGTCGTCGTGTATGACTACATGGTACACCACAAGCCATGGCAAGGTTTGGACAGCGGAGGCGACAATGGCAGTGGAGAGTCTTACAGAGACATATGCGAGGCACACAAGAACGAGGAGTTGCACTGCCTCCATTAGAGCTCGCCGTGTTGTACTGGAACGGAGGAGATGGCAATACATATCGCTTCGCTGTCTCTGAGCCTGGTTGCTATCTTGGTCCCAGAACTAAAGTGGGATATGGTAACATCTCTTGACCATTTCGTCCTGGTAGTCCCAGGCACGGCTAGTGTGGCATAGGGGGACGTCTCGTAAAGTACCCTTGCGTGGAGGTATTCATGAAGTAGGCATTGGTCTACGGCATCCTCCACATAACAGTAGCCAGTGTGCGTAACGAAGCCACTACAGGGAAGTGCGTCAACATTCGATAGTCGGACATCGTTGCAAGGCATGACTAGCTCGGCCGTAGTGAATATCCTTGAGGCGGCCCAGAGTAGGGTGCATGTGATGGTAATCATCATCACAGAGACGACCACTCGATACCACCAGGGGAAGTGTCGTTTCAGGTGTCGACAACTGCCGACAACGTCGCGTCGGTTGATCTCGGAGGAGGGCCCAAATACGCCCTGCACCACAGTCGCCGCTAGGGATGCTACTGCAACTACGCGGCTCCTTGCACCAGAAAGATATAAATGAATGCTGTCTCCCAGTTCTGGAAAAACGCTAAGATGTCAACACTGTATCCAGCTCCCGCACCTTCGTACCAGTTTGCCCAACACCAATCTATACGTTCATTGTGTGACATATCACTCACGGGACCTGACTCAAGGCCAGTGTCAGACGATGTTATTGCAACGAACAGAGCCTACCTTAGAGAGTACGTGCGACTAAAGCTGGAGTTGCAATACGAGAAGCCAGGCCCTATCATACCCGAGAGCACAATCCCCGAAAGGCTGGAGTCTCTCCTCGACCAAGCCATCGAGCTTACAAAGCAACTACAGCTCCCATCCATGGTAGTATACACGTCGACTCCGGAAGCTAGCTACGAGTTCGTTACCTCAAACATGGATACGGTTCTGTGGTACCACGTTACGTGTCTGGCTAGACAGAAGATACCTAGCGTCCCCGGGTGGCTGGCACTGTTTGAAGATGGTCCCCAGTGTCCGCCATACGAGGAGTGGACAGCACACGCCTCTAGAATCCAAGAGGATGCGAGGGCTCTGACACTGTCAGTCTGTAAGTCCAACGTATCCCGGGTAGAAGGACGCGTGCGTGTTTTCCTAACCGAGATTCAGGGTATCCACGAGACGATCAGAAGAGACATTCTAATGGATAGGTCGAGGGTGGTAGAAAGAAGAAGGGCCGCCGTAGCGCTAGCTCAGGAGAGGAGTTCTAGGCTAGCCTACGTTTCTCACCAACTCAGATACCCTAGGGTTACGCTCCTACCAGCACCACACAGGTGGCTACAACTGGTAAGAGACTTTGACAACAATTTATTACACCAACTTGAACCGCCGCAAGGAGAGAGAGTGAAAAGTGCACGCAACCTTGCTGACTTTGGGGATATAATCGTCGAGGTAGTTAACCGCGAGAAGGCTCTAAGCTGTCGTATCCGATAACCGTTTCCTTCTCTTCACGGGACGACGCGTTGCCTTAGGCGCTTTCCGCTTTTTAGTCTTGGCGGGTGGACACTGACTGGCACACAGTCTTTCAAAGTCAGAGACAATGTCATCTTTTAGAAGCCAATCCCGCATTTCGTGAAGTGATATCCCCCCATCGTGTACCCTCACGACATACCCAGAGTCGGGCCTATATGCAGATCCCATTGCCCCCAACCACATGGTAAAGGCCAGTTGCAACAGGGCGTGGTACTTCGGGGAGTTGTCGAGGTCGGAATGCTTGCCAACAGTAATGTGGGATCTGCTAGCCTCCCACGTACCGCTATAGCCACACTTTATCTCTAAGTAAATGATTTTCCCCTCCCTGTCTCGTACAACTAAGTCAGCTGCCGTTCCGACCCGGTAGGTTGGGTGGGCTACAACATGTTGCCCCGCAATAATTGTCCAGGAGAACTGCCGTAGTAAGGACATAACCTTGGCAGTATAGTGGTGTAATTGCCCAATGGTTACACCACATGACAGAAGAAATAGTTCTGTATCGACACGCTTGCCTCGATTCATCCCCCAGCCCTGCGAGCGCGGAGTACCCATGCCATTACCAGGAGTATGAGGGGCAGAGTAGTGGCTCCAGAAGTGAGATGAAAGTAGCTCGGTACAACCCTTTAGCTTGCGGCCAGTACTGTAGTAACAACCCCCCATGATGTTGAAGTACGGCTCCCCTCTAGCCTTGGCCAACTTTCCCCGCGCCATCATAATGCGGGCGTACGTGTCCTTTTTCCTCTTCTGCGTCTGCTTGCTGGAAAACATCATCAAATAGCAACGGCCTTGTTTTGTTTATAAGCTTTGATAGGCGGCTATCAGCCGATACATGGCGCCTCCGCTTACCGCCAGCAGAAAGCTGTGGTAGATACAAAACTTTAAAGTAATCGAGTTCTTGTTTACTAAGGACTCCTGCATGGGTTCCTCTCCATCGAATTCTCTCCAGTAGTTTATGATGTGACCAAAGGTAAACCAGGCGTAGAGTACAGAGATGAGGCAGTAATGATAACTCCTGTGCACGTCCCTGGCGCGGAGTCCCTTTCCCCATTTCTGGGCCACTAGTATGGCAAAGGCAATTGTGTGGATAATAGCATCCGTGCCGTTCAAGAAGATCCAGGAGAGAATGGGAATTGTTAGGCCGTGCATAGAACAGGTGTAGGCCAACTGTAGCATGACGATGGTGTACAGGAGTAAAACTCCTGTGTACGCATCCTGCACCGTGACCGCCATTCTCGGAGCTAGAGGATGACTGTAACCTACATACCACGACGTTGTACGAGGGGAGCAGCTTCTGGGCCGTCATCCTCCTTCTCCCTTGCGTCTGGCCACACAAACTGAAATCCCGTCACCAGCTGTGAGATAGCAGTAAATTGGAATAGTCCAATCGTGTTCATCCGTACTATTCTCGATGGTACAGTACCATCAGGGTACGTGCGGGCGTTTGAGTAGCTATGACCCCAGGTCATCACTGCCACAATGAGAGACGCCGCGACGTACACCAACATGTTCATCCACTTCTCCTTAGTCTGGGAAAACCTTATCTCGGTACTGTCCGACTTGCGGACAACTGAGTAATGTCGGGATACTAATGGCAGGAAGGTGCAAGCTGCTGTTAGCAAGCACAGGCAGGTGTATCCAAAGAATACCCATTCCAGTGACACGTTAGATATGTCATAGGTGTCTATGGAACCCAGGGCGACGACAATGACAAGACATAGCTGGACCCCGTACATCACCCGGCTGAGCGTGGACGTCAGCCTTAGGCTTAGCAAGGTCAAAACGGAGAAGTCGTAGGTATGGAGTCCTAGGAGGTCCATCGTATAAACGATGGTTATAACACTCCGCTGTATTTCATAATGGCGGAGGCCCCTTCCTCGGTCACGGAAGTTAGGAGAGTTGCGGAGCTAATGCGAGTGCCTGCCTTCAAACTCATTCACGAACAAAATCACAGTTTCATCCCTTCGTCATGCAGCGCCATTCCCAGCCCGCTCGATCTGCTTTCCAAGACCCCGATATTACTTACGGGGGCATTGGACCCCTTGCCTTCTATCGCCAGTTTGCCCAAGAAAACCCGCAAGCGACAGAGGCCTCAACCTTCCCAGACGTACACATCTGCACAGAGACCTGCCCCTTGTGGTACAGGGGCAACACCTTCATGTGTACAGTAAGTGGGTGTATACACGAGTGTTCCACTACTCAAGCCTGCAGTTTCGCCACGACTTACACAGACAGAAACGTGTGCCGGCTGACAGGGCTTGGCACACCACTCGACATGGACTTTAAGGCAGTCCTCTTTGACTCCCACCATGACCACGGTTCAAAGAAAATGAGGAAGGCGTTTGCTAGCCATGAGCAATCCTCCCACGATGTCATAGATACCGAACAGTGCAGGCAGTCGGCGGACCGAAATACTCTACTCCTCTCCTACACGAGATTGTGTAACGCACTGTTAAACGATTGGTCGCCACCGGGTGTGTGGCCCGTATGTCTGAGACTATGGCGCGCCCTGTCTGGAAACATGCCTAACAGGGGACAGGCACGGGACAATTGCGGGAACGAGCACATTCTTACGTTATTCCACATGATGTCAAGCGAGTTTGCCTTACCAAATGGCCACGTAATCTGGCCGGCCCACGCGGAACTGGCTAGAAGGCTACCTTCACGCCGCGACTGGAGGGCTATGGGTGTCACGACAGCCTCCCGAAAGGTCACCAAGCGCGAGGCCGTGATACGGCGATACATCACGGACTACCACCGTCTTGCCAACGGCTGCAGTTTTGAGGTCTGCGAACTGGGACTGGGTGTGTAGGCGTATCACATATGTAGTTGTGCCAGCTAGAGGATCACGCCACCATGTTACAACTCGACCAGGAATACCCAGAAACCGACTTCGGCTATCTCCCCGCAGTCAAGGCTCCAAAGATTACTGATGGGTGTGTGAGGACGGCTCAATTCATCATGTACTTGGGCATTGCGGCTGCTGCAATAACATTGACGACCTTACTGGCCATTAACTTTAATCACATTAACGATACTATGGAAGCGAGCCACCGTATAGTCTCATCCCTGGATGAAAGAAAGGACTCCTATCTCTCCAAGTTTGACACGGCCCTGAGCCGGGCAGATGGGGTCTTCAATCAGGCCATCCTACTCCTTACGGAGCAAGTCCTTCCTATGCTCAGCAACAGTTCAACGGACGCAAAGGAGACTTTAGACAGGTTCCTTGCAGTACTCAAGTCCTACTCTCAGAAGGGGAGACTAACGGTGGAAGTGCCTCTGTAGTCTACTATGATTACGTAGACCCACACGAACAATAAATCTATGGGTTGCCGAATATCATCTTCATTGTGCGGCCTTGTCTCATGGAACGGTCGTGACATTGCGTGCGATGTGCGTGCCCTAGAGGAAACCCTAGCTGAACACGTTCAGCTAATGAGCGACAGTCAGCGTCGTATCGCAATCCTCAAGGGGGAAATCGACGAGCTGCTAAAAGGCCAGAGGGACGAAACGGGCGACATGGTATTACAGGGTGCCCTACTATCGTTGCGTCACGAGCAGAACCAGAGTAGGATGGCTAGGAAGCTCATTGAAGCCGTGGGTACATCTATAAGCAACGTCAAGCTGCGTAGCATGGCTGCCTTCATGCAAATGGGTGCCAGAAAAATCGACATCGAACGGCATAGAGCTCAGGGGATCATGGACAAGATCACTGAGGCGGGCGACAGAGTTAGTGATGTTATTGGGGACGCATCCGACCTGGCGACAGAGCTGGAGTCGTGCCAACTGACGTGTGAGGAGTCTACCCTGGATGAGCTCTTAAGACTGACCGGCATGGCAACCCCTGAGCTCGTGTTGCCAACTGTTCCAAAGGACGAGGTCAAAGCTAAGCCCAGAGTCCAAATACAACTTAACGCGTGAGATCGTTCCTCTCCTAGGTAGTCATACGCTGTATTGGGATATGAATACAAGAGCCTTTGCCCAAGCAAAGGGATGGCAACGTCTCAGATAAGGGCGTACGAGATCACGCAACCCCCCTCGGACCAGGGCTCGATTGTGTTCAATGCCTACGAGGACAGGGAGTTGCATAATCGGCGTAGGGATGGAAACACCATCCCTAAATTCGATATCGACGATCCTGCTATAGGGACATATCTCGTTGCCCAGAACGAATTAGTCTTCTGCGACGCTAATGATAAGAGAATTCCCAAGACTGTAGGGTCTGCGTCGGTTGGGCCCTGGATATGGTCTTCATTTAACAAGATAGACAGAGACACAAAGCCTGTGTTCCTTGGAGTGGCGGACCACACGTCAAAGAACTACGACCCGTCTGCCACTGTTACCAAGAGCATTATACCAGTCTGTGCAGGAGGACTAAGGGCAATCCACAACAACAGCGAGCATCATGTGTACCCTGGGGACCTAATCATGTGGGACTACCCAACTGTCATCAACAACAACGGAGCGTACGTGTCTCTTCTAAGACACAGAATTGGCCCCAAGGCGAAGTTCACTGCAGCAACTATTCCTGTAAAGACTACGGGGGATGGACTATATGACGTCAGCAATATTGTGTTCAACGGGGGTAGTGGGCTTGGGGATTTTGCAACCATCCTCAGAAATAAGATCGGGGCGTCTATTGGACTTGTTGCGGAACTCATAGGCGGCGGTACCAATGTGGGTACATTACAGGGACTTGGAAGTGCGCTAAACCCCGAAAGGGACGTAGATGATATAACAGACGGAATGAGAGGTGGCGACCGTGAAGGTGTTGCTAACATGCTCCTGCAAGATATTCTATTGGCTGTGAGCGAATACCAAGATATCATACACGAGAGGATTATCGGAAAGGCTACAAATGCGGCAGGGCCAGGACAGATCATACACGTCCTACTGAAGTAGCATATAAACAAATGACTGTACACGTTTCCCGAGTATATGTTCATTCTTCTAGTAACTACAGTAGCTGCGACTACCTGCGGATTTCCGGAGTGTAGTAACCAAGGCACCTGTAGCATAAATGGGACCTGCTTGTGTTACTCTTCCGAACCCCTGTTACCAGACTGTTCCCTGACTCGATCCGGGTGTTCCCTGACCTATTGCTCTGGTGCAGGCCAGTGTGTGAATGCCTCAGTGGATTTGTCTGCTGTTCGGTGTACCTGTAAGCCGGGCTATTATGGTCCATACTGTGAGATAAGGGAAGAACACTGCAGCGCTGTGATGTGTAGTGGCCTATCGAACTGCTCTGCCTCGGGGTGTGACTGCCCTAGAGGACTCCATCAGGACTGTTCTGTGTGCGATGGCACTCAGGCCTCTAAGTACAAGTGCCGTAGTTGTGTCGATGGCATGTTTGGCCCTCGGTGCGACGTGTCTCAAGCTACCTGTGACTACGAGAGATGCCACTCCCATGGTTTCTGCAGTGGGAATAGGTGTCGGTGTCGAGGGGCATACACCGAGTCCAGTAACTGCGCTTCCCACCTTTGCCCTGGTGAGGTAGATGCCTACACTCTCGAGTGTATATGTCAGCTGCCCGATATCTTCATGGATGGCACATGTGCAAGACCGTGTGTAGGTGGGGCATACGACCAGTACCTCAAGATGTGTATTTGTTGGCCAGGGTTTCTAGGGTCCTGGTGTCAGTACAGTACCCCCGAAGACATCATGTCACCTGATGGTGCAATGAGGGGCCAAGGTCTTGCCTCCATGATTCTACTAGACGTTGCCATGCTTTGGCTCGTCGCAAGCAAGGCACTCATCCTAGGTCAGTCTACTCGACAATGGTAGGGAGTTCATCCGACTCTCTGTCGGGCGGGTTCAGTTCGACATCTACCAGCTCCTCTGTGTGTGGTAGTAGCGAGTCACTCTGCTCGGACGGGGCCTTCTTCATTACAGATGAGCTCCTCTGAATAGACCAGACTATAACGGAAAGAGCTACGGAGCTCACTGCTAACCAGCCCAAGGTCGCGACATACACAAAGGTGTCTACCTGCTTTACGACTGGATTGATGAGACTTGCGTTAAACCTTGTCTCCGCACACAGAAAGGATTGTGTTTCCACGGTGCAGGCAGTGCACAATACTGCACCCTCCCCCGAGAACTTCCCTGCCTCACAAACATCACACGACGATTGTCTTAGTGAGGAAGCAAACTTTCCCTCCTGACACAGTAAACATGAAGGAAGACCCTTGTTCGGTGCAAACTCGCCGCGTTCGCATGATGGGCATGTAGATGCCCCCGTATCTGGGCTGTACCTACCCACATCACAGAGAGTACACTCAGTAGCGCCTGTTACATGACTAAAGGTTCCTAGAGGGCAGTCTTGGCATGAGTGACTACTAGGGAATGGGGCTATCCTTCCGGCTTGGCACTTCTCGCACCAAGTCTGGCCATAGTCTGGTGCGACGAATCCGGGTTCGCAAACCTCGCATGAGTGGGCAGAGGTATTGCCAGTATAGCGACCAGGGATACAGGAAAGGCACACCGATTGTCCACCTCGTCCAGAGAATGTTCCAGAACCACACGCCGAGCAGGACACTGAGCCTGGGCGACTAGCGAAGTAACCGGGGTCACACTGTTGACATTCCTGGCTGCCAGGGGTACTGGCCGAGGTACCGGGCGGACAGTCGGTACACGATAGAGATGAAGGGAGAGGGGAGTACTGCCCCGCCTCACAGTCGCGACACACGGAGCTGCCATAGTCAATCGATACGCGTCCGGGCGGGCACGAAACGCAGGAGGTAAAGGGGGCTTCGTGTGAAACTCTCCCAGGCTGGCAGGCGCTACACGAGGTCATGCCTACAGATGGCGCAAAGAAGCCCGGGATGCATTCCTCGCATGGATCCCCATCGGCACTAGCTTTCCCTGGGTGACAAGGGGTACACTGCAACCCCGCAGGCTCATGACCCGGTTGGCACCCCATAGCACAAGTCACAAACAGAACGCACAGTGTAAGCATCGACGAGTACGAGTACAGTAATCTAGGGCTTTATACCAAGCGCTACCTTCGCGAATTGCCAAACAAGTCGTAATTCTCCACCGCCTCGCCTCTATAGCCAGGCCGTTTGTAGACCACACCGACGGGGCACTCACTCTGGAACCGCTCTAGGTGCTGTACCATGGCATCGACACAGAACTGCTTCAGATCCTTTGGCTGTCCAGTCGTTGGTAAGCTAGAGTTGTTAGAGTGCTGACCTAGCGATGACGCATTGACGTATGCAGGGGCGGGCGTTGATACGGGGGGAGCAATCGCGGTGGGCTGATAGCTCAGGGCACTCATGAGCTTATTCTGAGTCTCATTCTGAAGCGAATCCCAGAGGTCGCCTCTTCGGGCTATCTGGGATGCATTGTCCGTCGCAGTCTTGATTGTGCGGGCAGTGGCTCTCATAAGCTCTACACCCTGTGGACTAGTGGCCGCGTTCAGGCTCATGCGCTGGATCTCCGGCCAGTACTTATCGCGGGTAACGCCTTGTCTTTCCATACTCTCGCTGATGCTTGCGGCAAGTTCATTGATGTGAGCCTCTCTCGACTCCTGCAGCTGTCGCTGGAGAGCGTTCTTCTCCTCGGCTAACTTGGTGGCAAAGTCGACGACAGCCCTAGCATTCTCAGGTGTGACTTGGCCCTTCAGGTCGATCATCTCATGGAGGGGGGTAGCGTACTTCTTGGCGGCGATGGGCGCCGCGTTGTCCAACCCTGCCTCCTCCGAGGTTCTCTTCTGGGAGTGCGATTCAGTTGGAGGGGCGGGCGCAGATACGGGCTGAGGCACAGAAACGGGAGCAGGCGGTGCCACAGGAGCAGGCGCCTCTGCGACAGGCGTAGCATCGGATGCATTGACTAGAGCTAACAGACGCTGAACACTTGTAGGATCCATACCGACGATAGGGTATTCACTGCTGGATTTATACCGCTGTCCAGAGGCACTCGCGTTCACAACCCACGTTCCTTCGCGCATACCCTTGTAGCAGAGTGACACCTCGAGAGGTACTCGCGTGTAGTATTCGTGTGACAGGCTAAGGCCGCGGAGTGTGCCATCGCTAATAAGTTGCACGCATCTAGTACCGCCAGGTGTGGAGGTATCAATTACAAAGTTGACAAAGAAGTTGTTCCGTCCATCCTCCCACAGCTTGAGAATCCTCCCCACAGGTAGGGTAGTTTCGTGTTCGATGAGTATGGGAAGACCCTCTAGGCTACGACTACGGACCATCTCTAGCAACTCGGCTCGGGTCAGATCCATTCGTGTCTTCATCTTATCAGGGGGCTTGCTATAGATGCATCCAGTGTAAGTCTTAGAGACAGACATGGTTTATTTTCTAGGCAGGTAGATCGTCGCGCTTGTAGAAGCTGACAAAGTAGGATACGATTACGAACGCCACTTTCATCCATCCGTCGAGATACATAATAAAGCGTCTAGGATCGGCAGCATCTACCTCTTCTCCAATGACACTGTAAGTGCCCTTGCCTGACATGTAGGAAGCGGCAGCGGAGGCGAGATAACGGAGATGATACCATACGAGGAAAAGGGTGTACAGGACTTCTCCGGCCATGGGTAGAGACGACTTGGTTTTCCACATGTTGAACATCAGCGTAGTGAACACGGCTACTGTCCCGATACCCGAGACTAGCCAATTGGCATTACCGTTGCTTCCAGGCTTGTCGACGACAATGATGGCCAATAGGGCAGTCAGGGAGATGAACACGAGAGCCCAACAGTCCCACACTCCCACGTTGGACGCTATAGTCCACACAAAACCAAAGTCAGTAATGGCCGTGGTCAATACAAAGAACTGGAACTTCACAAACCACACGTCCTGCCACCCCGCAAAGACCCCATGGTACATGAACAAGGGTGCCATGATCAGAACGGTAGAGACGACAGCTAGGTTGTAGGCGCTGGCCTGCTGTTCGCTATTGCCAATGTTAAGCTCAATGTACGCATAGACACTGCTGCTAACGGCGGCATCGAGCACGACAAACACCACAAGGGTGCAGAACGCTAGGACAGATAAGATGGCTGAGGGCCAGTTGATTCTCATTGTGCACAGTGGAGTGTGTGAGAGTACTTACATATGGCAACAGCTTTTACTATTCATGTATTATTCAAATCTCTCGGTAACTTAGGGACCACTTCCTGTATCCCCAGTAACACAGGACTCCTGAGGCTGCTAGCCCGATGCCGCCCAGCACACTAAACAGGATTATCATGTCACTACCATTGAGCCTGCTTTTGGCATTCTCTGCATTGTCCAAGTGTCGCTCGCACGTATCCCCACCGTAGTGAAGTTGGCAGGCACACTGACCCTTAGTTACATCCCAAACACCCTTTCCGTTGCACGTAGAGTAACAGCGGAACGCCCCCATAGCTATGTCGGAACTGTAAAGGAACCCCACATCACAGATACACGAGAGATTGGAGGGGGACGGTACACCAAACCTTCCGCAGATGGCAGTGCTACAGTCCGACCCCGCGAATGGGCCCGAGCAACTACAGCCAGTGCCAGTGCAAAGGCCATGATCACTGCATCTTGAAGCTGAGCACTGTGCTGCCGTCTCGTTGCAATAGGTCCCGTGATACCCTGGTAAGCAGGATACGCAGTTGGTGTTGGGATCAAAGTGATTGATGCAGGAATAGCAGTTGGTGGCAGCGGCCCAGTTACCAGGACAGCTGCACGCACCTCCCTTGACACACACACCACCAGAGGCAACCCCGTTACACTCGGAAGAGTCACACACCTGTTGTGTTAGGTCACACGCCCTACCATACGAACCAGCATCACAGTTACACCCGTACTGGAGAGTGCGGTCAGTAATCCACGGCGTCAGCTTTGTGGTACATGACCCTGCGGCACTGCAACGCGAGGCGGAACAAACGGCTGGTGTGTCTGTGCAGAACTTCCCGTACAGCGACGGTGGACACTCAACGTTGAGGTAGATGGCAACGGTACTGGATATCTCGAGAAGCCCCTTGTCATAGTAGAAGATCTTAAGTGTGTATGTGCCATTGGGTATGGAAGTTGACGCAGACGCATTGTTAGTGATGGTCGACGAGGACGGGTACGATGCGTTCAAACGTCCAGTAACGACCTGTCCCCGGTATGGCGTGAATGATGAGAGAATCATAAGGTAGTACGCACTGCTACTCGTGGAGGTAAGAAGCCCATATACTCCACATTGAAAAGTCGTGCCAGTGCCGACCACAGAACACATTCCAGCTGCTCCATCCTCTGGAAGCGTGACGCTGATATCAAATGCATTGTTGTATGTCCCGGGAGTGGGGGAGCTGATGGTAACACCGCCATCAGTATAGTCATGCACGAACGTGAGGATAGCAGCAGTGGAAGTCTGTGTGTTTGTCACTAAGGCGCTGATATACGTTTGGCTGTACGTCTCAGCAAAGGACGTCACGTTCCCTGGGAGGCTGTTCGAAAGATCGTACATCTTGTACGTGCTAGTGCAAATCGTTCCCGTGATCGGGGAGATCTGATACTTGTAGATAGAGTTACGACAGCCTAGGTACAGCGAGAGCTTGTCTCTCGAGAGGTGGGAAGACAGACAGGAGTTAGGAGCATTGAGTGGCCCCAACTTGGGGGTAAACTGCTGCCTTGCGCCACTGGGTAAGGTATGGAACACCGTGAACCCAGTGGTGGTATCAAAGTGCAGGTACGTCACTTCGTTGATGTACCTGAAGGACTTGGATGTCACCGAAGAGATGGGCCCAGCAAAGTACGCGTCGACGGTAGTGAAGGGCTTAGCGGAGTTACTCTGTTCAGCCGAGTTGCGCGTTCTGGTAATGACAGCATCGACTGAACCGTTGAGGTAGGTCAGGGTTTCCACCATGTTGTCACCAGAGGCGTTGTACCAGACCGACACTCGAGTACCCTTGGCGATACTACTGATGTTGGTAAATGTCACGGCTGGCCCAAAGTTCCCAGCAACCCATGGCAGTTCACACAACTTGTCCTGTGAGTCCATAACGCAGATGTAGATGACTGCCCGATAGGTGGTTGACACCCAGGGTACGGTGTAGTGCATAGACATGGGCTTTGCTGTGTGCGGGTTGACATCGGTTTGGGTATTGTGAGGGGCTAGCGCAGTCAGTCCACACCCCGCCTGATTGGGATCGTAACGGAAGGCGTAGATGTAGTTAGCACTGTTGGCTACGTAGCTTGACGCTTCTGGCCAGTAGATGATACGAGTAATGGCCGAGTCCACTGGGAAGGATGTGGCGAGTGTCAGTGCACCGGTTGATGCAGCTCTGATGTAACACTGGACGCTAAGCGCATACCCATCAGAGTGAAGAAGGAGTCGGTCGTCGCTAGTAACGTCCATGGTAGCCATAGGATACGTGGTGCCACTTGAGGTGAAGGGGGCCGAAACGTTTCCGCGCAGTGAGGAGCTCGAAAGATCAGAAATGGCCGCTAAGTCTGGGTAATCCTCGATGAGCAAAGGTGCCACATTCGACTTCCTCCCATTCTCCTCGTAGTACAACTCGTATGTGCCTTGGGGAATCCCCGTAGGAATACCAAGACCCAGGGTAGAGTTTAGGTCATTGAAGTTCACCTTGGCCGTGATGAAGTTCGCGATACTAGTCGCCGGCACAGTGGAGTACGTGTACACGGCCCAGGGTCGGGTGACGCCTACGAACTTCATCACCCGTGTGCCACTGTAGGGAGTGACGTCTGCTAGGGCAGTGATGTTGGCAATCGCATTCTTGTTAGTGTCGAGGCGGCATGCAGTCCTTCCGTAACTCTGGTATGGCAAACTCATGGCGGTACTGGTAGCAGTTGCAGCCACGCTGTTGATTGTCAACCCCTTGGAAGTCGTAGCAGATTCGTCATCAGTCAGTACCGAGAGGAATAGACTAGGTCCACTTAGGTAGATCTTTGTGCCTCCGGGCGAGACAAGTAGATTTGAGCCAGCATTACCAGTGACCCCTCCAGTTATCACGTTTGAGTCTGTCGTCGTCGCAGTGAATAGGGTACACGAGTAGGTGCCCTTCACTGCCCCTGTTGCCACGTCGAGGTCGAACTTACAGAACCTGCCTACTGTAGTAGCGCTGCAAGGATTGGGGTTGCCGCATGTTGTGCCGTAAATGTACTTCCCCGAGGGGGAGACCGTTATGCGAGTAATGAGGAGGGGAATCGGGAATACTCCCAACGGGGAGCACGCAGCCGAAGTAGACACCGACAAGGTCATGATGTAGCTCGAATTCACTGTTCCGGTGGTATTCCAACCAAGGACATAGAACATCCTAGCTACTGTCCCCGACCCAATGTCAAGAACGGAGACAGTTCTCAGTGAGGAGATGTCACACACCGTAGCATTGGTGGCGGCATTACGAAGTCCAGTACCATTGTAGATTGTGTAAAGAATACTACTATTCGACTGTGGCGCGATAAGTAGAGTCGTGTCATCCCTACTGGCAAACAGAGGCCCTTGCTGGATTGGGGAGCCCTGGGTAGTCCAAAGACCTAACGGATTGCCCACTTGATTGCCGATCCCATCCACCTTGATTATTGCGTTATTCTTACGGTCGTAAACTAGAAGCAGGTCGTCACTGTTAAGTGCCACCGCAAGTTGTGGCATAATCTCGGCATCTCCTGCACTCTGATAGATGGGATTAACCTGCTTCGTAAAGGTAACCGGCAGTTCAGTAGCGGAGGGGGCAAAGACACTGATACGGTTGCTGGGGACTGTATGCAAAACGTAGACGGAGGCGGAGCTGCAGTAGATGTTGTATGCTCCTCCGGGCCCATCACCAGTAAGAGTGTAGACACTACCACTGAGAGTGGCGCCATCGACTCTACTGGCTAACACCTGAAGTAAGCCAGCTGTTCCGTCGACGGCCCAGATACGATGTTCCTTGGCAGTATTCTTGATCATACACATGCCAGAGACGACGCCTGGATTGATGTTAATGGGAAAGATTGAGTTCGTTCCTCTGTGAGCTGCTAGGGCTAGGCCCAGGAATAGAGGAAGCAAGGTCAACATGGCACAAGGTGGGAGACCCTACAAAACAGGTTTACATAGTACTTAGGTGCTAGTGCGTACTGCAGTGCATGCGCAAATAGTGCGGTTACAATCCAATGGGTGTATCGGAGCTTAAGCGTTTGTTTAAGAGCATTGCTAAGGGGGTCTTTACTACGACTCTTAGACCTCGGATAGGCAACTACATTATCGCGGATATCATGACGACTCTGCACTCCATGTCCAATGTCCCTCTGACACTGGAGGAAATCTCTGTCATGTTGTTCGACAAGTTGGCCGGTCTCCTGGACGATGTTCCACGCACCCTGATTGTCATCGCCGACAAGGAAAGCATGAAGCCCAAGCAAAAGGCCCAAGAGCAGAAGAGGAGAGATGATGCCAGCATGATTGAGCCCTACCCAGATGACTCGGAGATTACTGCCAATGGTATTGTCATTGGGGGCACACTACAACCCCGTTTCAGTGTGTCGCGAGTGATGCGTTCTCGTGGGCAACGGAAGTTCCTCTTACGAGAGATAACTAGACTCTTCATGAGAGATCCAAAGGTTTGCCTCGGAAAGGACTTCAAGGGTACGGTCATCCTCGACATGGTAGATGGGGAGCGGCCCGTGTCCATTACCTCCCTGGGTGCAGAGGAGACTCACCACGGATGGCTACAATTAGTAGGAGATTTTGGAGAGGGAGACATTGGCATGCTACTGTATCTGAGAGAGATAAAAAAGGCTGTGTCACCGCCAACACTCTCCTTTGGTGACAGCGAGGGTGCTGAGATGCCAACCCGCAAACGTAAGTTGTCAGCCATCGCCACTGACAGTGAGACATCCCCTATCCTTGGGGAAGGAGCTGGGAGAGCTGTCCCCGGTCCCATGTTCTCGCTCGTCACCGCTGACAGTGATGTCCTGCCCATCTTCTTTGGTGAGTTCCAGAGGGATCCGACGTTGACGGGTAACTGGATCGGCTACAGACAGGAGTGGTGTGACATGCGCATACTCATCGATAAGCTAGTCATGAAGGGCTGGAATGCGCACAGCTGCTTTCTGGTTGCCTGTATTGGTGGGTGCGACTTCGTGGCCAAGTCCGACCTCGTTCACTACATCAAGTTCGAGCTAGTGGCAAATACTATTCACCGAAAGTTGAAGACCGGGACGAGAGATCCCCTTAGGGACTTTGAGGCGTTCGATGAGATGCTCATGTCTGTCTATACTGCATGGCTCATGTCACAGCTGGGAGGAGTTGTCAAGGCGTCATCCCTCCGTAAGGATTGGTGCTGGGTGCGAGAGGCACTAACACATCTGCCTAATGGTAATCGCCTGAAACCCCCTGTAGACCCGAATGTTAGACTACATGCATACGAGACTGCAAAGTGGCTACGAGACTATTGGAATGCGAAGTAAAGTCGTATTGTTTACTCATCTTCGTCGATATGGGAGCGGCCAGAGCCCTCCTTTCTTATTAGGTTGCTGTAGACATGGGAAGATAACAGTTGCTTAGTTATCACCTTTCTAATCCACTTGGCGTCAACTTTACCTTCATCAAACTTAATCTTAAACATGGGGTTGCTCATCATTTCACTGAACTTTGGTCTCCTCTCGGGTTCTGACATTAGGAGAAACTCATTGCTACAGAAGTGCCCCGCATTCATCAATCCATTGGCCGCCGCAAGACATAGCGGCCCACAACTGTGCCCGTCACTCTGTCGCCTAATCCCGAGTGTGAACTTTGGCACTTCCTTGGGATCGCATGATATGGTGGCAAGGGCGAATCGTTGAACTTGGCGGGCTAGCTCCACGCGAATGCTATCTCGGTCGCCCAATGGGTCATATACTATGGCGGACTTTGTGCTTATCACCAACAGTACCCAGTGGTTGTCACTCAGATTCACGGGGACGAGGAGAAGCCTGGTCCTTAGATGAACATTACGTCGAAGGACGCTGTCGACTTCCTCAGATGACTGAAACTTCCTGAACGAGTCGGGATCCGCCATATAAGCCAACCCATCCTTTCCCAGAATTGAATTCTGGTTTAGAAGCATACCATAGATCCACATGATGTGGGTACGAAACCACTCTGTGTCAGACCTGAGTATCTCTATGTCCTGTAGGAGCTTTTCTTTGAGTTGCGTGTCCTCCTCCTCCTGTGACGCTTGTGAGGAGTCGCTTGACAGTTCTATTACATCGCGGCGGCCTTCTGGGGTTAGGGATGATTTTGGCTTTGGTGAATGCTGCCTCCTTCCTGGACTGGGAACGTCTTCGGGGACCGTGGGGCCTCCTGGATCCCTAGTGGATAGGTGGCCAGTTGCTGTTTGTTGGGACAGAGAAGCAGCCCTAATGGGCTGGGATCGAGCGGGACTACTTCCAGAGCCTTGGGGTACGGGTGTGGAGAGCTTGAGGGTAATGGCGTACTTCACAAATGACTCGGGAAGTCCTGCCCTTGCCAGTGAATCAAGTTCCCCTCCCGAGGGAGCTACGCCCGAATCCCTTGTGGAGATGTAGACATCTAATGACTTGCACAGCAACGGTGTAATGAACTCGCCACACCATATGGGGAATGGCCACTTACTTTGCCAGTACTGTCGCCTTTCGTTCCTCCCCCTTTCGTCGAGCCTGGGGTAAAACTCACCACTATCGAGTCTAGAGACAAAGGCACGCAAGACTGATTCATGTAACTTCTCGAACCCAGGTATCATCGAGACGCAGCGTAACATCCTTGAAATACGCCGGTGGTCGTGAGTACTTGCATTGATGTATTCACGCCTTCCTTCGTATTGATTGGGTATAGTTATGATACTGTAATCACCAGGCCATAGATCCATCCCATAGAAGTGCATCATCATAGCTACAACACGGGGGAATAGTGTTCTGAACTCATAGCTTTTGCTAAGGAACACTGCTACATCCTTAGTCAGCAAAGGTGCCGTCCTCTCGAATTCCGAACTTATGTCTGTTGGAAAGAGATACTGAATGTAGTCGTGACTTCTCTCGAGCCACTCCTGGTTGTTTCTGGAGCCCGCGAGATGTATTACGGTGAATTCTGAGCCTGGCAACTTGGCATCAGCTTCTGTGTATAACCGAACAATTGGGTTTTTCATGTCATATCTGTGGTTTATTGACATCCTTAATAATCACAATGGGTAGCACTAGATCTCATATTGAAGTAGCTCTTGTGTACTAGCGTTTTTAGCATCCCACTTGATAGTCAGGATATCCTTTGGAAGCTGGCGTATAATGAACACCGCCATCTTATAACAAGTCAGGGCAGCATCATTAAATGGTTCGCGATTTCGTTTATCCTGTTCGGTAGGACGGAGTTTGAGGAAGGTTTCCGCTGCTGCCGTACTGACGTCCTTACCGACCTCCGTACGTTTCTTATATACTTCAGCCTGGGGGGCAAAGTCGAGTCCAAGTGGTAAATTGAGATAGTGCTGGTTGTCCACTAGGACAAGACCTTCTGGATAAAAGACGATTCGGATCTGGCCTTTCGTGGGAGTTTGTAGTGAACGAATTACCTCATCGCTCAATGACTCAATCTTTGTTACAATGTCAAATCCCGTTTCCCTATAATGGAGGCGCTTCTGCAGTAATATTTCCGATACTGAAGAATCATGTAGGGCTCCTCTGGTTGCTTCACGCAATATCGCTCCGGCGTTCTCATACAGGAATTCGGTCGTGGCGATAAATCGTTCGCTTGCGCCCTGGAGGTAATCGCCTTGTGCTAATAAACGGGAACCTTTAGACACATGCACGGCACGCAACAGTAGGAAAGACATCACTCTATAAGGGTCTCCAAAGTTACGCCAACTGCCCTCCTCCTCTACGAAAGGCCAAAATTCATCATCAGTCCATTTGGGCGGATCTGCAGCACGTTTGGTTGCCAGGATATAAAGTCGTAGCGCAGAATGGCGGGTTTCTTCAGTGTCTGGGTACACCATCCAAGCCCCGTGGTTCATGACAGCTATGGAGAGGGAGGCTTCCACACCGAAAATGGCAACAATACCCTCATATGCAGCAGGTCTCCAATGCCTATGTCTCTCACCGTATATAAGGAGAGAACTGGACAAATCGAGGTCAAGGACCTTCAAAAGGGTACTAGCATACTGCACATGATTGGCGAGAGTGCTAACAGCTACAGGAGGAATGGCACAATCCTCGTCTCGAGGACGCAACTGGGTATTCCTCCAGAATCGATTGAACCTACTCTCATTCAGCTCAACCATATCCCTGGCATAGTTTACGTCAGGCTGAAGTCCGCACCTAGCTAGCGCATCGAGTTCATGTCCTTTCGGCATCTCATTGTTGCACACCTTTTGGGTGTATACGGTAAGGCCTGCTACGAGGGTGTTGCAAATAAACTTGTCTATGCCGACACGTTGGGGCTGGACTGCCACCTGTTGTCCACTAGCCGGCGGGGCACTGGAGGCGCTTGGTTGTTGACCACTGGCCTCGGTGAGAGCTGTAGCAGTAAGGGTACCAACTGAGGCGGGAGCAGGGGCGGGAGTTGTGGCAGCATCCGGGGTAATAGTTGAGGTAGAAGCAGTAACTGGGGCGGAAGCAGAGGCGGGAGTTGTGGCAGCATCCGGGGTAATGATTAAGGTAGGAGCAGTAACTGAGGTGGAAGCAGAGGGGGAAGCTGTGGCATCCGGGGTAATAGTTGAGGTAGGAGCAGTAACTGGGGCGGAAGCAGAGGCGGAAGCCACCTCCAGTGGTTCTACTATAGGTACACCACCACTATCACCCATTGCGCTCGGATACGAAATGCCATTAAGCGACAAGTTTAATAGTTCATAGCACCCTGGGCAGGGTCAAGGTCTGGGTGATACCGCTCGATAAACCCAGCTACGTGTTTCCTGAGTTCGGCGCCACTTCCCACCTTGGGGAATATCAGATCCCTGTCACAGTTATGCCCAAACACCTACCTTACTCCTCTCGCGCGCGTCGTACTCATTCCACTGAGCTCCCATTACGTAGGCTCCACACACGTATTTGTCCTCCTGAAACCCTGTCGCGAGGTTCTGGTACTGGTTGTGCTCGCACACAAGCCCGGGCTGCATATTGTGAACCATTAGGAACACCTCGTATATGTGTCCTAGAATGCATAGACTCCTCAGGTGGTTTCTCTCACCCCTAAGCGGTTCGTATACAACAATTCTGTCGAATCTTGCATTAGCTCCTACATCCCCTACCCATACTATACCCAGTACCCAATGTGTGCCTGTCGGGTTATAGGGAACTAGGATCTTTCTAGTCTCGGGCCGGAACATCCGTGTCCCATAGATAACAAAGCGCCACCAGTAGAACCACGAATTCGCGTCTTTGTAGTGGCCGTCGTCGTGCATCGAGTCGTATACATCCTGGGTGGCATACCTGTTGCAAATGATTCTATTATCAAAGCACGCGGCTTTACGTTCTTAAGGAGTGTTTGCTATGTTCTCGCGGATAGGCAGTCTCGAGGGCCTTGGAAAACCCGTTCATGGCTTGGTCGTATATTGCTTCTCTATCCTTTGTTATCTCTTCCAGTTCTTTCCTCGTAAGGCTTATGTCAACGTATTCCACAAAGCCATGTGTTTGCATTATTTGTGTCGCTGCGACTTCCGCATTAGCCCAGCCAGTCTGGTATAACATCCCACTCCTCTTCCTTCTTGGCACCCGATCAACGAGGCTCCATGCCTGGTCCATGCACCACTCAAGAGTTGAATTCTCTTCGAATACACATCTTACTGTAGTGCCATGGAACATCGACTTGACATTCTCTACCACCAGTCGGTGCCACCCCCCGCCTGCCCCTCCAAACACGATGCACTCGTCCTTCTGCCAGTATACCAGACACCAAGGATCTCCAGCGTCCCTTGGCATTATCGGAATAACACATCTGGCATACCCCCTACGCTGGGCTAGGGGTTTCTGAATATGGAGTAGTCTAGGATCCGAAACAATGGGAAGTAACCTCAGCTCAAATGCATGACATTCCATACAGATGGCTAGGGCTACGGTCCTTACAGAAGTTCTTTGCTCTACGGAGGGGACAGCCCTACTCATCCCCATGTTCAGCGAAATGAACTCCCGTCTGCGTAGAATCTCATCGCAGTAGAGTGATGCACTAAGCCCGCATCTTGCTAATGTATCCAGTTGTATTCCAGTTAGAGCATAACGCGGGTCTGCCGTTTCGATGTAAACGCCGAGAGCCTGGACTAGTTGCTCCGTAGCAAAGTTTTGGTGATCCATGTGCAGTGCATGGGTTAGACAGAATGTTAATAGGCATTCGTTTATTATCGGAAAGCGGCAGGTATGATTATTCTAGTCTGAGTAATTGCATCACTTCTCTGTCCATTGTCACGTTTTTGCGGACTTGCCAATTCAGCTCAGTGTAGAACTTTGAATACGAAAGGATCCTTATCCCTACACTCCCCAGGTACACAGCTAGTCGGGCCCTGCTTAGTCTACCAGCGTGTGCAAGCTTCCATGCAAGGAGGGCGGGCCCAGACCCAGTTTTAGGACTATCCTCGCTCCAGATGTTTTGGACAATGGCTTGGGCACTAGACCTTGCAAAGCTGGAATTGCTCTTCCGAGAGCTGCCGGATTGTCCGGCTATTACATTCTCGTAATGTCTTCCATTAATTGGCACACTTCCAAGCACATGTAACCTCCAGCTCTCTGTCAATTTTCCCGCATCTGTCCCATTGAGGAATGTCCTGAGCTCAGCTGCTTGTACAGGCCGAAGTTCCTCGTCACCTTTATCTGGAAGACTGTCGATTTGAGGTCTTACCACACCATCATCGGCTTCGTGATCATCGCTTCTAAGACTCCGTCCCCTAGAGGCCACTGATCTAGTAACGGGCCCCTGTACAGGAAGTGGAACCATAGAAACTAGCATTCGCTCGAGCTGGCCATTCCTTTCCTGTAGCCGGTTCAACTCCGCCTGCATTTCCTGGATGTGTCTAGTATGGTCCGGCGTAGCACCACCTAGGTAGGATTGCATCCCTCTGTTTAGTTTATCTTCTGCCTCCTGCCGCCCTGTCTCCGCCACTTGAGCCCTTTCTTCGGCAGTACCCACTGCTTGTTCAAGTAGGTTGATTCTTTCACTCAGCTGCTGAATCTCGTTATGGTGTCTGGCTCTGGCTTCTCTCAACGCCTTCTGTGCTCTACCATACTTCTGTTCCAGACTGTCCAACTCGAGTTGCAGGGCTTCGATGGAATGAGACAACCCGTGTGCATCTCCATCGGGATCTTGCTCTAATCGGGCTCTCAGGTTTTCAACCATATCATTTGCCTGTCCCAAGGCAGACGCGTATTCCTCTTTTTCCTGCTCCAGTTGTGCCTCTCTCTGTGCGAACGACTCCCTCAGGCGCTGGTTATTCTGCACTTCCTGGTTGTATCCATCTTCAAGTGCGCGTAATGCATCCGGAAGGATTCGGGCGTAGCCTACGCCCTTAGCGGGTATGTCATTAGGGCTAACCTCCCTTTGCAGAATTCCTATGCACAGTGCCAAATGCTGTCGGAGACTCTTCATTCCCTCTTCCAACTCACGGATCCTTTCATTCTCAGCCCACTGCTCATCTGGGGTTAGGGCTTGTTGGGTCCCAGAGTACTGTTGTTTCAGCCTGTGAAGCTTATCTTCCGGTACAGTCTGAAGTATACAGAAGATGTATAGATCTCTCTCAAGCATGACCCCTTTCATCTTTTGCAGCTTTCTCCTATAATGTCTCGCGTCCTGCACAGCGCTATCGAACATGTCTGAATACATGTCGTTCTTAGCCCGAAATATGTCACAATGCATCCGGAGGCGCAGCTTCTCACTGTTGTCGCCATAGTAATCCCTGACGGCGTTTCCATTATTGGCGATAAGGCCTAGCGCAGAATTCACTGTTTCCTGAAGCTTCTCGGACATGATCCTGTATTCGCCCTCACGGGCCTTTAAGTAATACTTTTCAGTCCTCAGTTTCTGGACATCTGTAGCCATTCTGTGGTACTCCCTCATGTAGCGCCAGGATTGTTGCAGCAGGTTTTCCAGTTGGGTAGAAGGTGCAGTACCTCCTCGTTTGCGCACTTCACCCAAGAGGTATGTGGCCAGATGCTCCCACATTCCTTCGATATTCGAGGCAAATTTCAGGAGCTGTTCTGGATCAGGAGGTCCTTCTTCCGCATCTTCGGCGGGGAGGTTCAAGTATGGTCTGAGGGATTCGGCAAATTCGCAAACCGCTCCCAATTGTGCACCAAAGCTTTCTCCGAAATCCTGTAGTGTTTCATTGACGATCTCGAGATCTTCCTCAAGACCGTCGTCGGCGTTCTCCTGGTCATCTTCGGCGTTCTCCTGGTCACCTTCGGCGTCCTCCCGACCATCTTCGGCGTCCTCAGGACCGTCGTCGGCGTTCTCCCGACCATCTTCGGCGTCCTGGGGACCGTTTCCAGTGTTCCCATCGTCGCTATCCACATCCGAGTCCCCTTTAGATCGAGGGCTGTGTCTCCGTTCAGCTCCTTGACTACTCGTCCCTCCGTCTTGTGAATCCCGTTCATCATCATCATGCCGTTGTCCTTCGTCGTCATCCTCGTCGTTGTTTCCAGTCGATACAGCGGCATTCCGATCTACTGGAAACCAACCCAGCTTTTTCAAGGATTCGTAGTATCGACCACTGGCTGGAAGCTTTCCTTTTGCCAATACACGCGCCTGTTCGGCTGAAAGGGGAAGGGAATCGTATGCAACATCCAAGTAGACTTCCGCGGCCTTGATCACACCCATAGCATAATCTGGTATACCAAGAGTTGACTCCACACGAGGCACTGCTACACTGTGGACGGACTCGGC
>Ga0214923_10002058_pt1 | contig 27513 bp, 26 predicted proteins | sample LL1510_MetaG_FD_177993 | JGI IMG/M metagenome (GOLD analysis project Ga0214923, IMG submission 177993) | Freshwater microbial communities from Lake Lanier, Atlanta, Georgia, United States - LL-1510 | ecosystem: Environmental > Aquatic > Freshwater > Lake | place: USA: Georgia | collected...
GGGATCTAATGTTGTAGTAGCCGGTCCTGCATTAAAAATACCAACTGGTGACATAGCTGCTAGACCTGGTACTCCACAAGCTGGTTATGTTCGATACAATTCTGAAATTCAACAATTTGAAGGATATGGTCCTGGTAATGCTTGGGGATCTCTTGGTGGTGTGATTGATATTGCACAAACTACAAAAGTCTTAGCATCCGAAACACCAAGTACAACTGATGGTAATTTATACTTTATTACAGTAGGAAGTGAACGTATGAGAATTAATAGCGCAGGTAATATTGGTATTGGAACAAGTGCTCCTACTTGTGCGTTAGATGTTATTGGTACTTTAAGTGCATCAACTGGTATTACTACAGCAACATTGGTTACCAACACAGTCGATATGACTCCAAGTTTAGGTGATATTATAAAAGAAAAGAGTTTTTCTGCTCAAAACAATCAAATTAGTGAAGCTAATATTACAGGCTTTAATTTTGCAAATGGTACAGTTAGAGCTTTCCACGCAATTGTTTCTGTATCTATTATTAAAACTTATGGTGCCAATCTTTATGCAAATTATGATTTGAAAGGTATTCAAAAAGATAGCGGTGATTGGTTCTTAAATGTTTCTTTTGTTGGTGATGATACAGGTATTATTTTTGGAATTACTAACGTAAATAATAGTGGTCAAATTCAATATATTAGCAGTAATATATCAAATTGGGGTTCTACTACTATTAAATTTAAAGCTAATACGACTAGCGTGTAAATTAATAAAAAATTTAATTATAAATTTACTTGTTAATTATAATTTATTATTAAAAAATTATAATTAAATGGATAAATATTTTTGTTTACATTTGAATAAAAGATTTAATCAAAAATCACTTTATAAAAAACCTACTTGTAACAACACAATAAATAAACATGAAACAAAGTCTGATCAAAATAATAAGAAATATAAAGAAAATTTAAAATACATCGAAAAACATTTATTGATGTACTTACCTTAAATAAATTTTGGAATTAAAAATGTTTGAATTAAAAATTTTGTAATTTAAATGTTTTATTATTTTTAGTTATATTTTTTAGATCTTTTAAAATAAATTCATTACCAGAATAAAATATATTAATTAAAGAATCTGTTGTATTAAACACATTATGAATAAATATATCATCTAATATATTTTTAAAATTAGGTCGTCCTAAATTATAATTAAAAGGAAAATCTATTTCTAGTTTATCACTATATGTTTTTTCAGTAAAATAAAATAATACATAAAAATTATCTTTATCAAATAATAATTTTAAGATTGGTAAAAACCAATCGATTTCATTTGGATTTTTTAAAATTATAATTAAATATAATTTAAAAATGCTGTTTTCATTTGATATTTTTTGTAAATTATAAGAAAATGTTGTTATTGCTATACCTGATGCAATTAATAAAGTAGGTTCTTTTAATAACTTTTCATTGAAATTTTTAGGAAGATAATGATAAGGACCATCTATTTTAACTGGTATTTTTGTAATATTATTGTAATATATATGATTTATAACTTTATTTGTCCAATCTCCTCTAGCTTTTATATGTATTGATACTTCTGATGTATAATGATTATATAATGATGTAGTAAAAGGATGCCATTCTAATTTACTAATATCTGGTATATTTATCAAAATTAGTTTACCACAATATTGTTTAGGTAATTTTAAATTAAATTGATACAATTTATCTGAATATTTAATAATTCCAGTTGTATATTTTGTAAAAACATATTTATAAAGTATTTCTATTAATAATATTATTATACCACTTAATAACCATTTCCATGATTGTGATTGTGGACAAGTATTTATATTGTATTTTATAGTACAAAAAGATCCATGAATACAAATTATAATTATAAATATTATTGATGAAATATTATGAATAATATAAAAGATACTAGAATTTTTTATACGTATAGATATTACTATTAAAATAAGAAACAATGTAAGAAAAATACCTGTTAAACCAGAACCAGATTTTATTAGTAATATAGGCATATTATATTTTATAAAATTTATATAATGCGAAACAGAATGAACAATTGACCAAAATACAAGGCTTAAACCTAAATATATATGTATTTTTTTTAAACTGCTATTTCCAATATATATAAACTTTTTATACGTTTTTGATATACTTATTAACATAATTATAATATTTATATTTATTAATATTGCTGATGATTTTGCAATCGGAAATCCATGATAATATTTTTTACAAGGACATTTAAATAATGGATTTTCAAAATAATAATACCACAAACTACCAAATATAATAAGTTGTAAACAGTTTATTAGTATGATAAACTTCATTGTTATAATATAATTATAATGTTTTTAAATCAATTAAAAATTTATTTTATCAAATGTTTCATTTAATAATTTTAATTCGTCTTTTGTAAATGATTTTTCATAGTATTGAATTTTAAATATGATATGCAAATTACCTGATTTACCATCTTTTACAATACCTTTATTAAAAACTATATATTCTTTATTTGGATTAATTATACCAAACCCTACTGTATCAAGAGTAAATTCTCCATCAAAAAGTGGAATATTAACCTTTTTACCTACTATCGATTCCTTTAATGTTAAAGGAATATTATAAACTAAATCCATGCCTCTTTTTGCAAAATGTTCATGTTTTTCAATTTGAATAGTTACAATAAAAGATCCAGATATTTCATTGTTTTTAATTGCTTGTTCACCCCATTCTTCAAAAATAATTTGTTTACCTGATTCAGTTCCTTTCTCAATTTGAATTTCAAATATTTTTTCTTCTTGAATAGTCCCATTTGAATCACATAATTTACAATCTATATTAGATTTTTCTTGACCTGTACCCCTACATACATTACATGTATGTTGAACAACTTGTGAAAAAGGACCGACTTGGATATGATGCGAAGTATAACCATTTCCATTACAATTATTACATGATTTTTTACAAGATCTGCATATTCTTACTCTTTGTACTTTTAATTTTTTAGTTGTACCAAAAAAAATATCTTTTAAAGAAACTTTACAAAAATAATGATGATCATTTTTTTTTATAATGTTTTGTTTTTTAAAAAAATTATTATGGAAATCAAAATTAAAAAAATTATCTGATTGAATTGGATTATCATATGCGCTCCTTTTTTCTGGATTTGAAAGTGTTTCGTAAGCTTCATTGATTTTTTGAAAGTTTTCTTTATTACCTCCCTTATCTGGATGATGTGTTTTTGCTAATTTTTGATATGCTTTTTTAATATCTATATTCGATGCATCTCTTGGTACACCTAATATATTATAATAGGCCATGCTATCTGTCATACCTAGATATCTTTAATTAATTATAATAATTAATTTTAAATTAAAATTTAACCGATGTTATACCTACTTAAAATTTTTTAATTATAAAATATTTATTTTCGATCATTTCGTTCAAAGTGTGTATTTTGTATATATAGAGATATATATAATAATTATTATATATATTTTAAGATAATTAATAAGTTGTAGTCATAGCTTTAAATTTAAATATAGAAGAAACCCAATTTGCTATATTAGGACTAGTATATTGTACTTGTCCATTTGAAGTAATTGTTAATTTAATATTAGTATGATCGCCTATGAATGATGTATTTAAAATCCAACCAGATTTCTTTTTTAAACCTCTCAATTCATATAACGTATCTAATTCATCATCGTCAGTTGTAATAGTTACACAAAGTAAACCAAAAAATGATTTTATATTGACGTTTACAAAACTATAACCAACTATATCGCTAGGAATAGATATATCATTAAATGCATTAAATACCCTTTCTGATGTAATATCACCAACGCTAGGTGTAATATCTACATTTTTAACAATTAATTGATCACCTATTATTAGATTTTTTTTAATTATAGCACCACCATTTGTAGTAAAAGTACCCCCAGAAGCTAATGATAAAGCAGGTTGTGTATTAGTTAAAATAATACTAGATGATGTACCCAAAATAACTTCATAGTCTTTATAAATAAAATCTGATGTTCCAATAATAGGATCTGTACCATTACCTCTTAATACTGCATATTGTGTTAACTCAGTATTACCCGTTCCTCCTTCCGAAACTGATAATGGTTCAAATAATAAAGGTATGTTTTTGGTAAATTTAATTTTAGCATCGTATATATTCGAATTAGTATAAGTTAAATAACCACTATTTGATACAGTATTAATATAAAATTTAATACCAGTTGTGTCTCCAATGAATCTAGAATTTATTTTCCAGCTTCCATTTTCTACAAAACCTTGTATTTCATATAATGCATACTTTGACAATTCTGTAATTTCTACATATAATGTTAATTTAAAATTTTTAATAGTATTATCAAATACAAAATTAGAATCTATATTTTGAGGCACGAAAGTATTATTTAATAATGTAATAATATTTTGTGTTTGGTATATTTTGAATTGTTGAACCCTAATATTATAGGTTCCATTTGTATTATTATTTATATATTGAAGTTTACCAATACTACTTTGTGAAAACATTCTAAAATGAATTCCTGTAACATCACCTGTAAAATATGACTCCATAACCCATTCGTCACCTTTTAACAAGCAATTTATAAAAAATAAACTGTATTTTGTTTCAGTATCATTTGATATATAAATTAAAATTTTATTTGCATTTAAATTACTATTAAGAAAAGTTAAAGATGGTATATCAGTATAACTAGTAACATTATTTGATAATGTTAAATTCATTTGATTTGATCCAGCAATATCATTTATTTGATTTATTGTACTATATGTAATACTCGTTACACCAGTTAAATTTGTATTTGTATATTGCATAAGACCATTAAAATTAACATCTGTTTCTATATAAAATTTAACATTTGTTTTTTCACCTACGTAAGTAGTATTAATAATCCAGTGTGATCCTTGATTAACACCATAAATTGTATAAAATGAATTAGTATTACTACCATCGTTAACATTTACATATACATTTGAAATAAAAGCTTTTATAGTACTATCAAAAGTAAAATCTATAATATTAAGAGGAGTTGTTATATTATTATCTAAAACAATTGTAGTTTCATATATATTACTTGACCCACCTCCACCATCTGTACAGCACGTATTATTTATATTATTAAATAATCCATCTACATATGCTTTGTTTACAGCATCAAAACTATCAACTGGATATTCTACATTTGTAATTCTATTATCATTAAGATTTAACTGACCACCTATAAAAACATCTTTATCTATACTGACACCACCATAACACACAAAAGAATTAGATACTGTACTATTTAATGTGAGTGATGATCCATCATATGTTAAATTAGAATATCCCTTAATGTTACCTCCTGCATCACCGACAATTAATTGACCTTGTGTAAAATTACCAGATACCGATCCAGCAGTAATAGATGCGATTCTATCATCTACATATTTTTTATTTGCACCATCCTGATTATTTGTTGGATAATCTAAATTTATTAATTTGTTACTGTTAAGATTGATTACACCACTTACTACTAAATCTTTTGATACATTTACTCCACCTGATATATTTAAAGCACCAATTGTACCATCAGCATTTGATGTATTTGATATAACAAATGGTATAGATAAATTTACAGTTGATAAATCAGTACTGAAAAAATCATAACCTCTAATTGAATCCCCATTAGAATTAGCGATTATAATTTGTCCAGTTGTAAAATTACCAGATACTTTAGATGCAACTGAATCTACGTAATCTTTATTAACAGCATCTGTTCCATCAGTTGGAGTTTCTACATTTATTATTTTTTTATTATTTACATTTAAAGTTCCTCCTATATTTACATTTTTACCAAAACTTGCACCACCAACTATAGTTAAACCGCCACCTGAAGTAACACTTGTTGAATTTTGTGTATGTTTAATTGTCACACCACCGTCTATAATAACACTAGCAGAAGTTAAATTTTGACTTGGTATTGTATAAGGTATTAATAATTGACCATTTTTGAATGTAACATCTTGAATATTTATTCCATTATCTTGATTATATTCTTTAATTGTATCAAAGTATAACGTCCCAGAACCTTCTATTGATCCATCTCCTTGCAAAGATGGATTGGCGGAAGGTGCTAAGGACAGATTTCCTTTGATAAGAAAACCTTCTAAATTTTGTCCAAATCCTGGTTCCATTTATAGATTTTAAAACAATCTAACTCTTAATTAGGCTTAATATTTTTAATATAACTTTCTAACGATCTTATTAAGATTAATATATTGTTTTTTTTAAATAATAATATTTTTAAATAATTATATTTTAAATTATTATATTTTAAATTATTGTATTTTTAAATAATTGTATTTTTAAATTATTGTATTTTAAATTATTTAAAAATTAAAAAGTTCTGTAAAAATGTTAATAAATTATTATTAATTATAATAAGATAATTTTAAACTATCTAAATTAAAAATACTTGTTTTATATTTTTCAAGAATCTGTTTATATAATATTTCATTAAAATAAGTATTGTTATATTTTGTAAACATCATATCCAAATTGTCATTTATTATTTCATAAAAAGGAATGTTCAATTTATTTAAATATTTTATAAAATTACTACATTTTGTAGTTTTATTATTTATTATAACAGGAATAACACCTAAATACAAACTTTCCCAAAATCTATGTGTATCAAGACCATTACCTCTTATACATAAACAAAATCTGTGACTTGATAATTCTCTAAGATATTCTATATAAGGTTTGTTAGATGATAAATTAAAATTGTTTTTATATATAATTTTATCTAATATATTTTTTCTATAATCATAAGTATTTGGATTAATATTTACATATATTGAATTGGTTTTCATATTTTTATATGTTTCCTGCATAACAGTGTAAAGTTCTTCTAAATTTCCATGTGGCCACATCATATTAGCAATTCCTATAGGTAAAAACGTCAATTTATCAGATTCTACGTTTATATCAATATTTTGTGAATATACCTTTTTAATTTTAGGTGAATCTAATATTATTTTATAATTATCATTAAATGAATGATCAGAGTTATGTATATATAATATATATTTGATATTATCATTTAGGAATGGTAGTATATATCTAGTAAATGGATCTAAAATATGTGTGTAAATAAATAATTTAATAGTCTTAGTATTATTTAATTCACAATGTTCTGTAAAATATTTATTTAATAAAGTGAAATTTACATCATTGAAATTTTTTATTAATATAATATCTTTGGCATAATTATTAATTCCATAATGAAAATTATAAATATCTTTTGTCAAAATTACAAAATCACATAATGTTAAGATTCTATCTCCTGTAATAATATCATTGTATTGTATATCAAAAACACTTGAAAATTGATATAGTTGTTTACTATGAATATGTAAATTAGCAATTTCACATAATTCTGGTTTTTGAATTTCTCTACATGTTTTTATTTTTATAGGTATACTTAAATGATCTAATAATACTTGTGAATTAGAAAATATAAATTTATTTGGTTTTACAATAGATGTTTCATTGACAAATCCCTTTGATGGATTGTCATACTGGATTAATTTGTTATTTTCAGAATTTGGTATGTTTTTATAATCTACACCACCTAAATATTGACCCATAGCAGCACCATCAAATATAATAGATGATTTATTACTTTTTTTATCGGTCTGATTTGGTAATATAGGTAAAGTATATTTATTTGGAAAAGATCCTAATATATTCATATCGTTTATAAAAGAAGACGAATATTCTAATTCGTTTGTTATATATTTAGTTAATTCTGATAAATTTTGTGAATCTGGAAAATATAATATAGATGGTATAGTTCTATCAGGTGCATCCTGAATCATACAAATTTTATCAATAGTTATTAATTTTAAATAATTACATATATATTCATGAATATTTTTTGGACTTTCATATAACATTATATCATTTTCAATATGAAAAACTTCTTTTAAATTAAATATTTGCATTAATATACTTATATAATAAAATCTTGCTGTTGTAGATACCCAAAATCCATTTCTAAATTCTGCTAAATGAGAATATTTATTATTAATTATATTTTTATAATTATTGAAACTTTGATCTTGATTTAATTTAATATCTAAAATAGATAAAGGAATAACTTGAATAACATTTGTAAAACAATATTCTGATTTGACATATATATTATAATTAAATTTTGATATCTCATTATTAAATGTTTCTATCAATGAATCATCCATTATTATATAAATTTTTGTTTTATATTCGCTAATTAATAAGGTTTGATATAAACTATCATATATATATGTGGGTAAGGGTGTACCTATATGAATATATACAAGAGATATCTGTTTTTCCATTTTAAATAATTTAATAATTTTTTTATTTTATTTAAACACGTCATTGTAATTTTATTAATCTTTTTCATTTGAATGTTGTAAAAATCTTTCATATTCATAATTATAATTTGATTTGTCTTTAAAAATTTTATTTCTGATTTGTTTTAATTCTATAGAATTAATATTTTCTAAATCTTTATCACTGACATCTCCGTGAATTTGAAAAGCATTGTGTATAGAAGCCAGATTATTAGAACTTTGATTAATATTTTTTCTAATTGAAATTGATTTGTCTTGTGTATTTTCTTCAGTATATCTTTCTGTTAATTCGTCAAAATTATGAAAATTAGGTTCTGTTATTATTTCTATTTTTTGAATTTTATCAGCAATATCTGGTAATGCAATATCTGAATTTTTAAATGTTTTTTTAAATTTATTTAGAATGTATGTATTTATATCTGGATTATTTATAATTAATGAATCATATAATTTTAAACAATCAGAAACATATTTAGTAGCATTAATTCTATCTCTTCTAAACATACACATTTGTTGTTGTATATCATGATATAGTTTGCTAAAATCATTAGCTGCTGTTAAATGTTTTTCACTTCTTTCTTCTGATTTTAAAAAACTCTGTAATACAGATATTGTAGTTATTAAATAAGTTGTAATTTGACTAAAAATGTTTAATATATAATAATTATCATTATTATTGTTTATAATTGTTACAGTTGTTAAACCTGTACTTAATATTATTAAGAATATACTTGTAAATTTATAAACAGATTTATGAAAACTAGAAGAACGTTCGTGCATCCATTTATAAGATGCAGAATTTTCTCCAATCGAAATAATAATTTTTTCATTTTTGTCATTCCAACTATTATTTAACATTATTAAATCTACTTTATGTAAAATACTTTGTGTATTTGTTTGTTCATCGCTTATTTCGCTCATTAAAGCTGATATTTTTTATAAAAATAAATAATTTTAAATTATAAAAAGACTAAATTTTTTATGGTTAAGATTTATAAAAACATGTGTATATATTTGTAAATTATCGATTGAAATTAATTATTAGTTTTAATTAAATAAATTAATAAAAGAAAAAAAATGAAATTAATTTTCTAAATAAAGTATATCTAACAATATGAAAATTAAAAAGAGAGATGGAAATTTAGAACAATTATCTTTTGATAAAATTATTTATCGTTTAAGAAAATTATCAAATGATAAATCTCTTGGATTATTAAAATCTATTGATCCTGATGTTATTGCTCAACGTGTTGTTTCTAGTATTTATGATGGTGTAACTTCTTGTGAATTAGATGAAGAGGCTGCTAGAATTGCAATAAGTATGACTGAAAACCCAGAATATCAAAAATTAGCATCTCGAATTATAATTAGTAATATGCATAAAAGTACTATTGAATGTTTTAGTGAAGTAATGGAAAATTTATATAATAATACTGATAAATCAGGTAAACACTCTCCTATTATAGCAGATGATGTAATAGAAATTATTAGAAAACATAAAAATGTTATTAATTTTACAATTGATTATTCAAGAGATTACCTTTTTGATTATTTTGGCTATAAAACATTAGAAAAAAGTTATTTACAAAAAATCTTTAATAAACAAGCAAAAAAAATAGAAGTAGTTGAAAGACCTCAACATCTTTACATGCGAGTTGCAATTGGTATTCATAAGGATGATATTGATTCTATTATAAAAACATATAATTTAATTTCACAACATTATTATACACATGCATCACCTACTTTATTTAATGCTGGTACTAGATTAGCAAATCTTAGTTCTTGTTATTTAATAGGTACAGAAGATTCTATTGATGGTATTTATAAAACTATAACTGATTGTGGTCGTATTTCAAAAGTTGGTGGTGGTATTGGTGTACATATTACAAATATAAGAAGTAAAGGTAGTGTAATAAGAGGTACAAATGGTACAAGCGATGGTATTATTCCAATGATAAAAGTATATAATAGTACGTGTTTATATATTAATCAATCTGGAAAAAGGAAAGGATCTTTTGCAATGTATATAGAACCTTGGCATGCAGATATTTTAGAATTTTTAGATTTAAAGAAAAATCAAGGACATGAAGATATGCGTGCAAGAGATCTTTTTTATGCAGTTTGGACTCCTGACTTATTTATGAAAATGGTTGAACAAGATGGAGATTGGTATTTAATGTGTCCAGATGAATGCCCTGGGTTAAGCGATGTTTATGGCGAAGATTTTGAAAAACTTTATAATAAATATATTGAAGAAAAACGTTATAAACGTGTAGTTAAAGCTCAAGAAGTATGGACACGTATATTGGATTCACAAATGGAAACAGGTACTCCTTATATAGGATATAAAGATGCAGTTAACAGAAAATGTAATCAAAAAAATCTTGGTACGATTCGATCTAGCAATTTGTGTTTAGAAATAAGTTTGTATTCAGATAATAAAGAATATGCTGTATGTAATCTAGCTAGTATAGCTCTTCCTAAATATGTAAAATACGATGATGATAACAAACCGTATTTCGATTTTGAACATTTAAGAAGTGTTTCTGAATATATTATGGAACCTATGAATAAAGTTATTGATAATAATTATTATCCTGTTGCAGAAACAAAACTTAGCAATATGAAACATAGACCTGTAGGTATTGGTATACAAGGATTAGTTGATGTTTATGTTAAAATGCGTTTACCTTTTGAATCAGATGAAGCTAAAAAATTAAATAAGGAAATATTTGAAACTATTTATTATGGATGTCTTCAAGGTTCTATTGAATTAGCTAAAAAAGACGGAGCGTATTCTAGTTTTAAAGGTAGTCCATTTAGTGAAGGTAAACTTCAATTTGATTTATGCAAGGAATTTGATAATATAAATTTAGATGAATATTTATCTGGACGTTGGGATTGGGAGGCATTGAAAAAGGATTTAATAGAATATGGGTCAAGAAATAGTATGTTATTAGCTTTAATGCCAACTGCTAGTACAGCTCAAATTATGGGTAATACGGAATCTTTTGAACCAATGGATTCGTGTATTTTTAAAAGACGTGTTCTTTCAGGGGAATATGTTGTTATCAATAAATATCTTGTAGAAGATCTTGTTAAATTAGGTATATGGTCAAAAGAATTAAAAGAAATTATTATTGCAAATGATGGTAGTATACAATCTATTGATATTATTCCAGATGATATTAAAAAATTATATAAAACAGTTTGGGAGATAAGTATGAAAAGTGTTATAGAACAATGTAGAGATCGTGGTGTATTTGTAGATCAAATGCAAAGTATGAATCTTTTTATGGCAAATCCTAATTATAAAAGATTAACATCTATGCATTTTTATGCTTGGAAAAACAACTTAAAAAGTGGAATGTATTATCTAAGATCAAAAGCTAGTGCTAGTGCTGGTAAATTCTCAATTGATCCAAATTTAGAAAAAAGAATAAGAGAAAAACAACAAAAAGGAGAAGCTTTACAAAAAGAAGAACAAGAAGCTGTTTTAGCATGTTCATTAGCAAACCGTGAAGCTTGCGAAATGTGTAGTTCGTAAATTGTAATTTGTAATTTTTAATTAATTAAAAATAATTAAAAATTAGTTTTCAGATGGAATATACATTAATTCAGATGGTTCTATAAATTTATCTTTATTTGTTTTATTTCGATATCTACTACTAAATATATTTGATCTTTCAGATTCTATACTAGATGTAACGCTATCATTATCATTATCATTATCATTATCATTGTCATTGTCATTGTCAGAATAAAGTAGTTTGTCTTCTACTTCAGATTCTACATCACTATCTATTAAATAGGGGTCATATTGTTCTAAAGACATGTCTTCCATTTTCAAGATTTGTTGGTTAGATAAATGTTTTTTTTGTTTACCTAATATTGATTTTGTATCTTCTCTAAATGATGTATCTAAATCATTAATTGATGTCATGCTATCTTCAGAATTATCAGAATAAACTGATGAATTTGTATTATCATCGTCATTAGAAAATTCGGAATATAAATCTACATCAAAAAATGAATCGTAAGATGTATCAGTATTTAGATCAGTGTTTTCTTTAATATTTTCTAATAAATTTACAGATACTTGAGTTTCATCTTTATTTTTGTATATACTAAAATTATCTATATCAGAATTATCTATATCAGAATTATCTAGAAATACACCTGCTATATTTTCTAATTTTGAAGGTTTTTTAATTGAATTTGTGTTATTAATAATATTCATATATTCTGGAATTGTTGTGATAACATATTTTTGTTTATCTGTATCATAATAAGATGCAATTTTATCAGATGACATTCTATCTTGGTTTATTTGATTATCTATTTTTTTATTTTTTTTTTTCTTTTTAAACAGATTAAAAAGTTTAGTACTCATCAGACTATATTATTACATATAAAGAAAATAATAATAATAATTATTTTTTTATTAATCTTATATTATTTATTAATTATAATATAAATTATAATGTCAGATAAAGTAACTAATAAAACTTTATATAATTATGTTAAAAAATTAGCAGATAAAAAATTTAAATCAAAAACAGGCGTATATAAATCTAGTTGGATTGTTAAAGAATATAAACGTAGAGGTGGTAAATATAAAAGTAAAAAAAAATCAAAAACTGGTTTATATAGATGGTATAAAGAAAAATGGATTGATCTTAATAGACCTATAAAAAATTCAAGTGGAAGAATTATTGGTTATAAATCATGTGGTAGAGAAAATATAAAACATTATAAAAAATATCCATTATGTCGACCTACTTATAAAATTTCAAGTAAAACACCTGTCATATATAAAAAATTGTCAAAATCAAGTATAATAAAAGCTAAAAAAGAAAAATCAAAAGTTAAGAATAAAGGTAATATAAAATTTCAAATTGGTGGAAATAAATGGCTTAAAAAAGAACATTTTAAATTTAAATTAATATTATGTAAGTAATAATTTATTAAATATCAGAATTTAAATTTATTATAGTATCAGTTGTTCCTGAATTTGGTATTGGTATTGGCGAAGATGACGTTTGACTTTGTGATAAAATCTGTTTTTCTATAGTATTTGATATATCATTAATCATTTCTGGATGGTTGTTTAATAATGTAATAATATATTGTAGTTTATTATTATTACTAATTGTATTAATTTGAGACAAAACTTGAGGTTTTTCTAATAAAGTATTTATTGAATTAGTAATATGCATATTATTAGCTATTTTATTAACTAAAATAGCTATATTTGGATTATTTTTAAGTAACGATTGTGTCATCTCTGCATTAACATCTGGATTTTTAAAACTATTTTTAAATCCTATTGTAAAACTATGTAATAAACCATTTGCAGGAATAGGTATTAATGATACGAATTCTGATAATATAAATAAAATATATCCAATAATTGTTTCTATTGCGACCATTGATATAATTAATATAACAATTATTATTTAATATAAAAACGTAATTAATAATAATTACGTAAAAAACTGATTTATTTTTGCCTTTATATTTATAATAACATCATTGCAACTACTATGGTTATTACTAGAACCCAAAAAAGAAAATTTGAGGAGCTTGAAGATGATGACGAAGGCGAAGGTGTTTTAGATAATAAAGTATATAAGAATAGTCGAAAAAAATTAAAACTAAATGATAATTTTTCAAATATACAAATAATAAAAAAACGTAATGAAGAAACTTCTATTGAAGAAACTTCTATTGATGAAACTTCTAGTGGAGAAAATTTTTCTATAGAATCAAATTTTGAAAGTAAAAGTACAACTTCAGAAGATGAAGAATGGGTTGGCGATGATGATAATATAAAAGATTCTAAAAAAGAATTTAATTTTAGTAAAATAATTTCGACTATTATTAAGAATCTAATAAATAAATATAATAATGTAAAAGAAACAAACAGTGAAACAAACAGTGAAATTGATAGTCAAAGTGATAGTGAAATAGATAACGGGACAAAAAGTGATGATGAGTATAATCAATTTATAAAATATGTTAAATCTATTAATGAAGGTGATTTTTTTGAAAGACCTCAAATTGAAAATATTAAATATAAAATTAAGTCTAAATATTCTAAAGAAGAAATTAAAGAAATCAATAAAGAATTAAAAAATATAAAAGAGATATATAAGACATCTTCTCCAAATATTATTGATATACTTAAAAATAATACAGATATTCATCAAAAACAAAAATTATTAGAAAATTTGTATCATTATAATAATTCAGAATTATTAAGTACAGATTATCAAAATCATCTTAAAATATTAAATAAAAATATTAAAGGATATAGTGATCCTAGTTTATATGATTTAGAAAAAAAGATTTTAGAAGCCTCAAATAATATTAATTTATCTGATAATTATCGTGAAAAAATATTGGTTTCTAATATGTCATTTGATAATAAAATAATAGCTTATAAACGTTTAGATGTAATGGAAGCTTTTGAAAACAGTGATACTAGTGAATATGCTAAATATAAAAATTGGATAGACATTTTATTATCTATTCCATTTGGTGTTTTTAATAATATTCCTGTAAATATAAATTCATCAATTGAAGATTTGAAAAAATACATTAAATCAGTAAGAAATATTCTAGATTCTAAACTTTCGTTTTTAGAACGTCCTAAGGATCAAATTATTAATATAGTGAGTCAAATGATACGTAATCCTGAATGTAATATTAATTCGATTGGATTATATGGTATTAAAGGTGTAGGTAAATCAAGTATAGCTGCAAGTATTGCAGATGCATTAGGTAGACCGTTACGTACTATTTCTTTAGGAGGGGAATCAGATGGATCTATGTTAACAGGGCATGGTTTTACATATATTGGTAGTTGTCCAGGACGTATTATTGAAATCTTAAGAGAAACTAAATGTAATAATCCAATAATATTATTTGATGAATTAGATAAAGTATCACAAACACATCATGGTAAAGAGATTATAGGTAATTTAATTCATCTTACGGATTCTACAACTAATAATAAATATAATTATGATAAATACTTTGCAGGATTAGAATTTGATTTGTCTAAAATTTTATTTATATTTACTTACAATGATCCATCTAAAGTAGATAAAATATTGGCAGATAGACTTTTTAAAATTAAAATAGATAATTATTCTATAAATGAAAAACTAGAAATAACAAAAACTCATTTAATTAAAACTATTTTAGATAAATATAAATTTACAGATAAAGAAATAATGTTCTCTAATGAAACTATTAACTATATAGTTGAAACATCTAAATCAGATCATGGAATGAGAGATATAAAACGAAAATTTGAAATTATAGTTTCAAGAATTAATACATTATTATTAACAGATTCACATGATGAAATAATTAAATTAAAATATAAAACATTATATGATTATTATAAATATGATAAATTACCAATAAACGTTTTAAAAGAACATGTTGATATATTTTTAAAAGATAGTATAACAACTGATCAAGATGAAAAATTTGCTGAACCTCCAGCAGGTATGTATATTTAAAAATTTATTCATAAATTTTATGAGTAAATTACTAGAAAAATTTATCCATCATTTTAAAAAAAATATATATAAAATATAGATATTAGTAAAATTTTTAATTATTTATTGACTTAACTGAACGTTTTTTAGTAGATTTCTTTACAGAACGTTTCTTAGAAGATTTTTTTACTGAACGTTTCTTAGTTGAACGTTTCTTAGAAGATTTATTTACAGAACGTTTTTTAGTTGAACGTTTCTTAGAAGATTTCTTAGTTGAACGTTTCTTAGAAGATTTCTTTACAGAACGTTTTTTAGTTGAACGTTTCTTAGTAGATTTCTTTACAGAACGTTTCTTAGTTGAACGTTTCTTAGAAGATTTCTTTACTGAACTTTTCTTAGTAGATTGTTTTTTTGCAGCTCCAGTTTGTTTTTTATATTTTCCACTTGGAGATGTAGCACCGTGTTCTAGCAAAAAGTTTATGAATTGACGATCGTAATTTTCGGTTTTTCCTTCTTGCCAAACTCGCATTTCCTTTGGGGTAGGTTTGTGTACAGTAGGTAAACCAATTTTTCTTTTTATATCCCCATATAGTGTCATATTATATATATAATTATAACAAATATTTTTTTTATAATTAATTGTTTAATTAAAATTCCAAGAAATCATTGGAGGTGTTGTATTAATAGAACAAGCAGTTTCTACAGAACCAGTCAATTCAATTAATGCATCTAAACTCATATCTAAATCATAATCTGAACAAGATGGACATTTATCCATTACTTTTAATTTTATAGAATTACTTTGATAATTTATTGTTATTGTTTTACCACAATGTAATTCTGCATTTTTTATAGCTACCCAATATTTAGTTTCACTATCTCCATTGTATTTTACACCATCCCCATTATTACAAGGACCATATGAATTCCCATCATTGAATGTTTGAACAGACGGACACCCAGATACATCATTTCCTACTCTAAAATAAAATGATGCTTTACCATTTTTTTGTAAAATATTGGATTGTAATTGTTGTTGTTCGTAAACTGTAATAGTTTGTTGTTTGTTATTTTCTAATTGAATATTTGTAGGAATGGCTTTATCGGTTATAGTTTGTACAGTTTGTATATTTTGTATAGTTTGTATTTGAGTATTACTTTCTAAAAAAGAGAGTTCATTTGACATTATCTCAAGAGTTTTTTTTATATCTGTATCGTCATTTAAAAGCATTTTACATTCTTTACTATTTAATTTTTTAAATATTAATGGTAACTCTTCTAGCGTAAAAAATGTATTTATATATTGTGTAAAAAATAGAAAATGTTTATAATTCATATATATAATAAAATATTATATATATTTATTTTGAACATAAATCGTTCATTATTTTTATTTAAGACGCTTTGTATGTACAATATTTTCTATTTCTTTATTTTTCCCATAATAATATTCTAAGAAAGAAGAAAATGGATTTTTTACTACATCATATATATTTTCTACAAATTCGATATGATCATCCATATTTTTAGAACTCGAATTAATAATATTTAATGTAGTTTCTATTTTTGATATTCTTTCATCAATATTTTGTATATTTATTTGAATATCTTGTAATTTTGCAATAATAATATCTAATTTATCTATTTCCATAATATAAGTAAACAATAATAAAAAATATAATAAACAAAATAATAAAATCTCTTACTGTAAAAACACTATGTATATTATATTTATGTTGTAATTCTGGAAATAATAAATGACTTAATTTTACAGAATTTGTAACAGCTGATTCTAAAGATGTAAATTTATAAAGACTATTACCATTATGTGTACCCAAATTGTATAAGTTTGATATATTAACACTATGAAAAGGTAAATTATTAAATGTTGAACTAGCTATGAAAGCAGTATCAATAGATTTCCATTTACCTTCAATGTATTTTACACCTGGAGACATAATACTAATCGTTGGTTTAGGTAAATCCGGAAAAGATAATTGTAACTGATAAAAAATTTCATTTATAAGTTCGTCTTTTAAACATTGATCTGGTATTTTATTTATTCTTGGACTATATACATCAGATATTGTTATTGCAGTGCTTATAACAGTTTTAGAGTTTGATTCTTCGAATTCCATATAATCAGATAATACTATATAAGCTATACCCCAAGACGTTTTTGGAAAACCGTATACTTTAGGTAATTTTAATTTAGTATTCCAATGAAAAGTTACAGATATATAATCTATATAAGCAGTTTGATATGCCCATTTTTTAAGAATATCAAAATCACCAAACGCATTTTGTATTATTTTATTTTTTGATTTTTCCAATAAAGATATTATGTTTAATGGAGGTGTTGCAATTATAAATATATCACTTTGAATTAATTGATCCTTTACTTTTATAGATTCAATTTTGGTATTTGTATTATCTAATATTAATTTTTCAACTTCTGATGATAACATAAAATCTACATTTTTATTAATTAAATAATTTTTCCAAATTTTGAATAAACCAATGTCATTAGGAAGTTTTGGTTGATAAATTTGATAAAAAAATTGTTGATTAAATAATTGTAAAAATTCATTTAATGTATAGTTATCTGAACTAGCTCCATCTGTTAATCTACATATTTTATCAAGAATATCTATAGAAGATGCTTTAAAATTATGAGATTTCATAAAATCTTTTAGTATAATTTTATCACCGTGATTGTTATTTATAATTAGTAACATAAATTCTATAAATAATTTGTACATTTCTGTAAAAGACAATGTATTCCATATAGTTTGATTTCCAATTGTACTTATTTGAAAATTATAAGGTGTAAATAAATCATAAAAATCTATATTCATTTCTTTTAATAAATCTATAAAAACTTTATAAGTTAAACTATATATTCTAGGACCATGTTCTGTAAATAAATCTTCAGTTATATTATTTATATAACTTTTTACTCTTCTTACTCTATGACAACCACCTATATCATCTTCTTTATCTATTATTAATATTCTTTTATTAGTATTTGTATTACTACAACATTGAGCTAGAGCTAATCCAGCCGGACCACCACCAACTATTACTATATCGTATTTATTACTCATTTAAATTATTAAATAAATAAATTATTTTAAAATTAATTACAAAAGTACCTATTATCTTTTAATAAAATTGAAAAAATATTACATATAATAATTATTAATTATGGTTAAGTTTATAGAATCGTTAGTTATTAAATTTAATAAATTAATAATAGATTTCTTTGTAAAAAATTATAATTTAGAATATATAAATAATTTCGAATATATTAACCAAAGATCAATTTTTAAATATAAAAATTCATTTGTTATAAATAATAAAATTTTAAATTTACAATATAATACTAATTTAGATGAAAATAAATATAGTTTAGTCTATATATTATATAGAAATATATCTTATAATCAGATTGATAGAAATAAAGATGAATTAAAATGCTATTTAGATTTTGAAACAAAAAGTAAAATTAATAAAGATTACGAAGTAGTTAAACAATTTTTTTCAGAAAAAAATGTTTTTAGTAAAGATGTTATAATTATTGGAAGAAAATATATGCATAAAAATAAAACAGAAAAAAATATTAATTCGCTTGGATTATTGTGTAAATATACAATACAATTTGATAATTATATAAATAATTCTGTAAAAAAAATTAGAAAAACACAAGATGTTAGTCAAAGACTAAACAAATTATTAAATGAAAAAAAAATGTGTAATTCAAATATAAGACGTGAATTTTTATTTAACTTAAAATCAGCTTTGTCTTTTGAATCTACATTGTATATAAACAATATTATTAAATCTAGTTTATTTTTAGATGTAGAATATATAAATGATATATATGATGATTTTGAAACATTTCCTATGTCAAAAGATTCTACTTTATTATTTATGATAGGGTATACTTTTATTGATAAAAGTCAACAAAATTTAGAATATAAAAATTTTATAGTAAAAAAATTAGACACGTTAAATGAATATGAATTATTAAATAATTTTTTAAATGATATAATAGACAAATATAATAAAACAGGATTTCCAATTATTATATTTCATTGGAGTCATGCTGATAAATCTATAATTGAAAAATCTTTAAAAAGATATCCAGATTTATATAATAGATATAAAAACGAAGTTATAATAAAATATATTGATTTGTTGTTAATTTTTAAAAAAACGATATTTTTTGAATCTTATTCTTTAAAATTCATTGCTAAAAAAATATTAAATATAACATATGATACAAAATGTCAAAATGGGTTTGATGCAATGTGTTCTATTATACAAAATAATTGTATTCTAGAAAAATCTAAGGAATATAATAAACTTGATGATTTTATATCAACAAATGATATTATCAAATACAATAGAATCGATACAGAATTATTATATATTTTATTAAAAAAAATCATTTCATAATTTTAAAGAATTTGGTTTTCTTCCACGTTTTTTTTTTGTAGTTTGTAAAGTAATTATATCACTTGTATTTGTATCAAAAGTAACTACGTCTGATTTAGTTATAGATGCTAAGTTATCATGATCTACTATATTATTATTATGTTCTACTATATTATCATGTTCTACTATATGATCATGTTCTATTATATTATCATGTTTTTCAACTGATTTTATAGTATTAATTATTTCTTCCATTTGTATATCTACTTTTTGTTGTGTAATACCTTGGTCTTGTAATTTTGGGTCTTGTAATTTTGGGTCTTGTAATTTTGGGTCTTGTAATTTTGGGTCTTGTAATTTTGTGTCTTCTACTTTTGTTTTTTCTAAATTTGTATTTTCAATAATATTATCTGAAATAGGTTCATTTGTAATAAGTTGAACATCAGATTCTATTATATTATTTTCATGATAGATATCATCATCATTATTTTTAACTGAATCATTTTCAGATAAACTATCCTCAGTATCACTATATGTATCACTATAGTCACTTTCATTAAATCTTTCTATTAAAGAATTAATTTGATCATTTTGTGGTTTATCTTTATCATCTATACTTTGTTCTATTGTATTATATTCTGGTTTATTAGAATCATTATTTAAATAATAAAAGGTAGATAACAATAAATCGATTGCAATTATATATATAATGAATTTATTAAATATAGATAAATATTCACCATTATAAAATAAAAGATATAAATATATAGATGTATAAATAATTAACCCTATTGCGATAGAATATGTTGTTATATCATTCATATTGCATACATTTATTTTTTTTAGTATATATTGACTTAATATAAACATTTTATTATTTTAAATAAATAAATAAAATGTTATATGTAAACGCTATTAATTGTGCCATTGAATACAATGATGATAAACTTTACAAATATGTTGTAATAATGCTTGTTTACTTCTATCACCATTATTATATTCGCCTATTATTTTTCCATTTTGATCAAAAAATTTAATAGTTGGATAACCTTGGAAGTTTAAAGCTTCAATTAATTTTTCATTTTGTTTTAATTCAGAATCTTCAATAGATATACAGTGAAAATCATCTCCTAACTGACGACATAATTGATTGAATGTAGGTTTGAATCTTTGACAATGTCCACACCAGTTTGCAAATATTAAAAGCATACCCGGTGATTTTAATTTTTTATTAATATATAATCCATCTTTGTGTATAGAAAGATCATCTTGTGATAATTTTATTCCGTCCATTTTATATATTATATGATAATAAAAAATTATTTTTAATATTTTTTTTTTTATTGTAAATAATAAGACAAGTAACATAAATGGATTTAAGTTTAATTGGATTGAAAGAATCTGAACCAGATATAAAAAAAAAATCTAAAATAGATTACAATAAAAATGAATTTACAGATCAAGAAAAACTTGCAATTAAAAAAGAAGTAGATATTATTAAAACCAAATATCCTGATTATATACCTATTATATTAAGAACTAAATCGAAATCAAATATAAAATTAAATAAAATAAAATATTTGGTAGGAGAAGAAATAACAGTAGCTCAATTCTTATCTATAATTCGTAAAAAAATACATAATTTTAATAAATCAGATTCTATATTTTTATTTATAAATAATACTTTACCTATACAACAAAATACACTTGGTAATTTGTATAATCAATATAAAGATACAGAGACAAACATGTTATTTGTAACAGTTTGTAAAGAAAACACTTTTGGTCAAGATAAATAATATAAAAAATATAACTAATATAAAAAATATAAATAATATAAACAAGATAAATAATGTAAACAAGATAATTTATATAACATTTAGATACAAAAAATTGAATTTGAATATAATAGCTATATATTTAAATAAACGTAAACTTGAAAATGATTGATTTACAAAATTTTAATGAAGATGATATTAAATTGGGGAAATCTGGAAGAGCTATTAGATTATTATATAATAAAGAACCTTTGCAAATTTGTACATCTACATTATATAGTCCATTTGGTATTAAATCAGTTAATAAAGAATGGTCTAATTTTACTGAATATAATTTAGATTGTTCAATGAATCAATCAAGTAGCGAAACATCTACAGTTTTTAAAAATTTTATAGATAAATTAGATGTTATTATTCAACAATTAGTTAAAGAAAATTTAGTATTATTTAATAATAAAAACGAAACGGCAAATGAAAATTTTGCATATACATCGATATTAAGGGAGAATGGAAGTTATCCAAAATTAATGAAATTACAATTTACAAGAGATAAGCAGGGTAATTTTGAAAGTTTTATATTTGATGAACAAAAAGAGAAAATTCCAATTAATGAAAATAATATAGATAATGTTATAGCAAAAGGAAAAATTTTCAAAACAATTATTGAATGTGTAAAAGTATGGTATTACAATGGTAAAGTAGGGTCAATTTGGAAAGTTGTACAATTAAAATTCTGTGAAAGAGAACGTATGAAAATGATAGATGATAATGATGGTGATTGTACTGAAGAAAAGGATATTCCAAATATTTACAATCAATTAATGATTATTGATTAAAATAAAATTTAACATAAATTTATAATTAAATTTAACATAAATTTATAATTAAATTTAATTATAAATTTAGATATACATATGTGATACAAAAGTATTTGTAATATTATATAATTGTTGTTTAATACTATTAAATAATTTTAAAAACAAATTTTGGTTTATTATAATTGTATCATTAAATTCGGATGGGTTAAGTAGAATAAGTTTATTTAGTTCTAATAAAATTTTTTCTATTACTCTATAATATTCTCTAATACCACTTGTTATATTTTTATCAATCATTTCTTTGTAATAATTAATAATATATTTGATATTTGATCTTTCAAATTCTATTTCTTTTTTGATACCTATATTATTTATTATTTCAGGAATACAGTGTTTTTCAATAATTTCAATAGTATCATTTTCACAAGGCGAATCTATTTTGATAATATTTAAACGATCTAATAATATCTTATCTATTTTATTAATATCATTAAATGTAAAAACATAAAATATTTTTGATAGATCAAATTGCATACCATAAAAATAGTGATCTGTAAATGATGTATTTTGGGTAGGATCTGTTAGATAACATAGAAAAGAAAAAATGTCTTTACCATTATCTGTTTCACTTACTTTATCTAATTCGTCAAAATATAATATAGGATTTGATATTTTAGAATCCATTATATTTTGTAATATTTTACCAGGACCACTTTCAACATATACATATCCATTTCCTAAAAAAAAGTTAGAATCTTTTACTCCACCTAAAGAAATGGTTTTCATAGGTAATCCTAGGGTTTCAGATATTATTTTTACAAATTTACTTTTACCTACACCTGCTGGACCATATAAAGCTATATTATTTCTATTACTGTCAATGTTTGTAATAAACTTACAAACTACATTTATGATTTCATTTTTTACATTGTTCATACCATATATTTGATTATCTAATTTGTCTTTTATGGAATTTATAAAATTAGGTATATTATTATTTTGTATTATAGTATTTATATCATAATATTTATTCCAAGGATATTTTATACTATAATCTACAAATATTTGATTTTTATAATGCTCAGTACTACTTTTATCTGTACGTCTCATGTTATCATAATGTTTAAATATAACTAACTTATTATTATCATTTGTTTCTAAATTTAATATTTTATATTTCAATTCATCGTCTTTTATAGCTTTATTAAATATATTATACATATTGATTTTTTTACTAGGCTCTAAATTATTATTATGAGAATTTTCTTTATTCGATTTTAAAAAGTGTTTTTTACACATATTATGGTTTAGATAACATTCTTCATTGCATTGTTTGTTTTTATTTATGCCTTTTTTAAAAATATAAATACAATGTACCATACTTAATATACGCTAATATAATAATTTACATAATTTATAAATAAAATAAATATTTCAATTATTGACAATATTTATTTGCTACAGATAATGCTATAGCTATACCTTGTTTTCTATCAGTTACAATTTTACCATTTCGTAATTTTAGTTTTTTGTTTTTAAACTCACTCATAACAGTTTGAATTTTATTTTTTCTACAATTTGATTTTATATCAGCAATTTTTAATTTCTTTTTAATGGATTTCTTTTTAATGGATTTCTTTTTAGTAGATTTCTTTTTAGTAGATTTCTTTTTAACCGAAAGATTTTTAGTAGTAGTATTAGATTTTCTTTTAGTATATTTCTTTTTAGTAGTAGATTTCTTTTTAATAATGTTTTTTTTAACTTGTTTATTCATTATTATAATAATAAATAAATAAAGTTAGTACAAATTTAAAAATAAAAAACAATTGTATTAATAAATAAAACATGATATTAAATTTTTTTAATTATTTTAACCTTACTTTAGATGAACGTATGAAGAATATATCAGACAAAAATAATACTAAATGTCATTCTTATAAACCACATGTAATTACTATTAAATCAAAAAAGATATTATCGTATCTTAAATCTATATCATTAAGTAATTTGTCTTTTGATGAAAAAAAAATAAAGATAAACGAGTTAAATGATGTATTAATTGAAGTTTGTAAAAGTATTTATATACAATATGATCCTAATTTAATTTATTGTTATCATAATGAAATTAATATAGTATTTTTTTATAAAGAAAATGGTAATTATTTATATGATGGAAATATTAATACTTTATTAACAAATTTGGTTAGTTATACAACTTTAAAAATGAATCAAGAATTGCAAAAAATAAGTAATTTAAATGATTTTATATTTACAGGTAAATTTATAGAATTTGATAAAGATTATGAAATTTTAAATTATATTATTTGGAGACAGATTAATTGTAAACGAAATACTTTATCATTATTTTACAAATGTTTATATAAAAATAAAGATATTGATAATATAAAAACAACAGATATGCAAATTTGTTTAGATAAAAAAGATATAAATATTGATAAATTTTTAACTGGTAATATTTTGAAAAAAATATTATATTATAAAAATTCTGATTTTGTTATTTGTGACAATACTTCTAAACATGAAAGTGAAAAGGAGTTGATTTCTCGTAAATGTATATGTGTTCAAAACTTTTATTTATACGATAATTTTAGTGAGAACTTTTTTAAATATATTAAAAATAAGATACTTTAATTTTAAAAATTTATTTAAAATAAACAAAAAATATATATTATATATATAATGAATGAAAATTATGATTTTTTTGAAGAATTATATGAAGAAATGATTGATGAAATAAATAACACACCATTGACAACATCAAGGTTAAATGATTATAGTGATATCATTAATATTAATGAAAATATAATCAATACTGTTTTCAATATAAGAAGATATTTAGAAATAAATGAAGCAACCTTTCCAATACGAAATCAATATAGGGAAGAAGTTTTATATAATAGTCATTTCGATATGCATTCTAATACAGAGCCTACTATAGAATCAAATTTATTAAATTCATTATTTGACTTTTTTCTAGATAACAGTTTAAATTTTAATCAAAATTTGTATGAAGATTTACAAGAAGATGTAAAAGTAACATTAACGCAAGAAGAGTTTAATAAATTTAACAAAATAAGAGTTTCTAATGATAATTATGAAAAATATAATAAACAATGTAACATATGTATAGAGGACTATAAAATAAATGATTTTGTTATAGAATTACCATGTAAACATTTATTTCATAAAGAATGTATAGAAAATTGGTTATGTAAAGAAAAAATATCTTGTCCAGTTTGTAGAAAAGATTGTAGAAATATAGAAAGTAAATGACTTTTGATTTAAAAATAATTAATATAATTAATTTAAAAATTAATTATAGAGATGAGTATAATATTAACTTCTGATATTTTAAATGATTTAATAGTATCTAAAAATTTAAAGATTATTAAAAAGAGTCAAAAGATATCAGAAAATAGTAATTATTACTTTACACCATCCTTAGGTATTAATTTATATAAACCAAAAATTATGTTTATTAATCCAAAATTTGTAGTTTTTGAATTTGATAAATATGAATTTTATAATTTATTTAAATTATTACAAAATATAAATGATAAATTACAAAATAAATTAAAAAATGATTACAGTGAATTATTTAATAAAGATATTTATAATATTATATCAGAACAAGAAAATACATTTACTTTAAGGTGTCATTTGCCAAACAAAAATGGAAAATATTTTATAAAATTTAATGAATCTACAATTGGGTTTAAATTACCTAAACAAAATTGTATTTTAGATCATGCTTTGATAGAAATAAGAAACGTATGGTGTAAAGATTCTAAATATGGTTTTAATTTAGAATTAAAATCTATTAATTATTAATATAAAAATTATTTAAAATTTTTTTTATTAATTTATATAATATAGCAAGATAAAATATCTGATGGACATCTTGAAATATATTCCATATAAACACATTTACATAGATAAAAAAATAATTAAAAATAAAAATATATATAATATTTTTTATAAAGAAAAATTTTCAGATTATTTAATTAATAAATTAAAATCTATTGGTGTTATGGTATATAATTCAGATCTTGATGAATATGATATATCTGATTTTAATGAATATTTAGAGGAACATTTTGAAAAATATTATGGAAATAATAACATAAATTGTACAATTGTATATTTATCTTAAATAATATATAATTATTATTTAAAATTATCTTTTTTTAGATTTACTTTTTTTAGCAGATTTACGTTTAGACTTTTTTTTCATATCATATTTGCTTTTAGATTTTCTTTTAACAGCAGATTTACGTTGAGCAGATTTACGTTTAGAAGATTTTCTTTTAATAGCAGAGTTTCTTTTAGCAGATTTACGTTTAGCAGATTTACGTTTAGCAGATTTACGTTTAGCAGATTTTCTTTTAGATTTCTTTTTAATAGAAGATTTACGTTTAGATTTATTTTTATATCCTTTACCATCTTGGGAAAAACTAGGTTGTGGTTCGTCAGGTTGTGGTTCGCTAGGTTGTGGTTCGTTA